>Ga0163144_10000987_pt1 | contig 67336 bp, 68 predicted proteins | sample OliLak19BULKMAT1_FD_123175 | JGI IMG/M metagenome (GOLD analysis project Ga0163144, IMG submission 123175) | Freshwater microbial mat bacterial communities from Lake Vanda, McMurdo Dry Valleys, Antarctica - Oligotrophic Lake LV.19.BULKMAT1 | ecosystem: Environmental > Aquatic > Freshwater >...
AGTTGTGATGTTTCTTTAAGAGAATTTATTGAAATAATCATCTGTCAATTTTTTATTTCTTAGTGAATTCATAAATTGATTGTGGCAAAAACTCAATAATGTCTGATGCTATAATTGGTCCAAGATTCTTCTTAAATGCTTTATCTCCAGCAATTCCATGAATAAAAACACCGAGTTTAGCTGCTTCTAAATTGTCTAATCCCTGGGCCATCAATGAAGCTATTGCGCCGGCTAAGACATCCCCACTTCCTGGAGTTGCCATATAAGGATTCCCGGTAGAGTTAACAAATCCATTTTTTTTGCTATAAATAATGCTGGAAGCTCCTTTAAGAATGACAACTCCTCCTAGTTTTTCACTCAATGATTTAGCACTTTTATATCTATCTTTTTCAACTTCTTCAGATGAAATACCAAGCAGTCTTGAAGCTTCACCGGGATGAGGAGTAAATACAAAATTATCTCCTGAGACTATGATTTTTTCTTTGGCAATAATATTTAGAGCATCAGCATCGATAACTGCTCTAGTGCCTGAACTGATTACTTGTCTCAAAAACAACTTTAAAAATTCGACAGCACCATACTCCTGACCAAGCCCGGGTCCAAGAACTAATACTGGATTCTCTTCTAAAACAGGCACAACTTGTTCAATTAATTCTGATGAAAATCCTTTTTTTTGCTCTGGGAAAACTGGCATTATCTCATCAGGCAATCCTCTTAGATCACCACCAGATGCCACAAAAACTAAGCCTGCACCAATTCCCAATGAAGCACGAGCACTAAGAATAGGTGCGCCTGGAAACTTTGCAGAACCTCCAATCACAATAACTCTTCCAAAACTTCCCTTATGAGCGTTAAGTGCTCTTTTGGGTAAAAATGGAAGTGAATTAGAAGTTAAAAGCGAGAACTCCGATCCTGAGCTTGTATCGATACCAATGTCTATGACTTCTATAGAACCGCAGCTTTCACGTGCCGGGCTTTGCAACATCCCAAGCTTTATTAATTGAACTGTTAAGGTGCTATGGGCTTTTATTGACGGTTTATAAACCTCTCCTGTATCAGAATTAATACCACTTGGAATATCAAGTGAGACTACTTTTACTGAATTTTCGAGACTCGATATGCAATTAATTGCTTCCGCCGCCGCTTCTCTTGGGGCTCCAATGCTAGAAGTACCTAAAATAGCATCAATAATTAAAGAGCAATGATCAAATAGTTTAGTAAAATCAGTATTTGAAATCCGGCAAAATGATTTAGCAAATTTCGGAATATCTTTACCAAAAAAGAAACAATTCGTCTGAATATACGAATTGCATTTAATTGCTGTCTTTAAAAAATGCTCAACATTAGTTTCTAATTCTAAGGAATACTTTTTTCCTTCAAGTAAAACCACCTTAACATCATGGCCATTTTGTAATAGATGCCTGGCAACAACAAATCCATCACCACCATTGTTCCCGCAACCAGCAACAATTATGATTGAATGATCTGAGTTTAATTCTGCTCTATAGATTCGAGTAATGGCAGTGTACATTTCCTGGCCTGCTTTCTCCATAAGAGAAAGAGCGGAAACTCCACTTTTAATAGTAGTATCGTCAAATACTTTCATTTCAGAAGTAGAAGGTAACTTCACAAAAACTTCACTTTGCTTAAAAACTTAGGTTCCAAGCTCTCTCTGGATAACCTCTGCGATATCATTAGCAGTCTTATCACAGGAATTTTGATCCTCGCATTCAACCATTACACGAGCCTTATTTTCGGTACCTGAATAACGAACTAAAATTCGGCCGGAATTTTTAAGTTCTGTCTCTTTTAGTTTAATAATTTCCTTTATGCTTGGAACAGAATCTAAAGAAGGTTTTGAAAGTACCTCAATATTTACTAATTTTTGAGGAAATTTTATGAAGTCTTTAGCAAGTTCAGATAATGGTTTTTCGGTTCTACACATCACTGACATCACAGCTAGTGCACTTAATATTCCATCTCCAGTTGTAGCAAAATCAGTGAAAATTGTATGCCCGGATTGTTCTCCGCCTAAATTACAACCATTTTTCGTCATGGCTTCCAAAACATATCTATCACCAACAGCAGCTCTTACAAGTTCAAGATCATGCAATTTAAATAATTTTTCTAGTCCAAGATTAGACATTACAGTCCCAACTACTTTATTATTTCGCAAAACCCCTCTTCGTTTCATATCAAGTGCACAGATAGCAAGCACCGTATCTCCATCATGAATCTCTCCTTTTTCATCTACAAAGATAGCTCTATCGCCATCACCATCTAAAGAGATGCCAATATTTAGATTTTGCTCTGATACGAGTTGCTGCATTACCGCAGGATATAAACTTCCAAATCCGGCATTAATGTTGCGACCATTTGGACTGATTCCACGTGCAGTAACTTCGGCTCCAAGTTCCTGACATGTTTGAGGAGCTACTATATAACAAGCACCATTTCCACAGTCGAAGCCAACCTTCATTCCTTCCAGTGAAAGTTCCCTTGGAAAATAACTTTTCAAATAAACAGTATATCTTCCAACTGCATCATTGATACGTACCGCCTTTCCCAAAGCAGAAGCCTTAGCAGATCTTTCCTTCAGATCTTTAGAGTCAAATAGCTTTTCAACTTCTATTTCAAATTCATCTGCTAACTTAAAACCATCAGCTCCAAATATTTTTATTCCATTATCTTCATACGGATTGTGTGATGCCGATATCATAATGCCCGCATCTGCCCTCATGCTTTTTGTCAGATAGGCAACCGCTGGAGTTGGAATTGGTCCAGTAAGCATTACATCGACGCCCATGGCTGTAATTCCAGAAGCCAAAGCACTCTCAATCATATATCCAGAGAGTCTTGTATCTTTACCAATAAGAATTCGATGTTTACGGTCTTCTTTTAAGAAAACTGAAGCTACTGCTTTGCCAAAACGAACTAGACTCTCTGGATCTAGTGGCGGTACATTTGCAGTACCTCTGACTCCGTCAGTTCCAAAATATTTTCTCATTACGATTCTTTCCTATTATATTAATTGCATTGCAGCAATTTTCTTCAAAATAAAACTTAATTATTACTTGCTTAGGACCTGTATAGCCTTACTTTTCTTGTAAAGAAATTTTAATGCTTACTTCAACTTGATTAATACTGCTTTCTATTAAATTACCAGGACTTCTTACAGAAAGTGTTTTAGTCAAATTTGTGCGAATATCTCTGATATCAACAGGCTCCGTTTCAATTCTCTTAACATTCTTCATGCTATTCTCTGGACCACTAACTATAATTGTCGAAGGTTTAACTTCGATACCGATTAATTTTACATCTTCAGGTAGATTTCCATATCTTGGAACAACTACCTGGACTTCTCTTTCAACCTTTTTATCTAAGGCAATTTCTAACTGAGAAGGCTCGATAGAGACTACCTCAATCGAAGGTGGCAATGATAGTCCTTCTTTATTTAACTCTGCTCTAAAAGAGTTTTCTACACCTGTAGGCAACTCAATCTTGTAAGTAAATTTTGAAGTTGCTACTTGAGAAACTAAATATGAAGGACCTTTAACTGTTACCTGAGCCTTAGGTCCTAAGGGCCAAACCAACATCTTATTCTGTGGAATATTTTTAATCTCAATAGGAGCAGTGAACCCAATAACAGAAAAGTTAGTATCGCTATTAACGTAATAGCAAAGAGCAATCGCAATGATTAGTGAGAAAATTTTAAGACTTAGATTCTTCAATCTCAACATCTCCTATGTCTTCATGAGTTGTAATTAATCTATGAAGAGCATCTCTTAACATTGCTGCATCAAGATTTCGTGTAATCCTACCTTCGCGAACTAGTGAAATAGTGCCATTCTCCTCTGAAACAACAATTATAATAGCATCACTTCTCTCTGATAAACCCATGGCGGCTCTATGTCTTGTGCCTAAATTTGGATCTAGATCTGGATTATGACTTAATGGAAGTACACAGCCTGCGGCTTTTATTCTGCCACCCTCAACCACAAGTGCTCCATCATGTAGAGCAGAATCTTTAAGAAAAATACTACAAATTAGTTTTCGATCCACCTTTGCATCAAGAGTCACTCCGTCCTCAACAAATTCATCAAGTCCAATCTCTTGTTGAATTACAATAAGAGCACCCAATTTCTCGCGCGAAATTTTTGCGCAAGCCAAACTTAATTCTTCGATCGTGTCATTTAATACAGGTTTTCCCATCCGTACAAATACAGGCTGAAGCCCTACTTTTGTTAAGCCTCTTCGAATCTCATCTTGGAAAATAACTATGATAATAAGAATAATTGAACTTAGAAAATTGCCTAAAAACCAAGCTACGGTATTAAGTCCTAAAGGCTTAGCGATAAAATAAATAAGTATCACTACCGCAAGTCCAGCCAACATTGGCGCGGCACGAGTACCCTTAATAATCAACAATCCACGATAAACGAGGTAGGCAACTATTAAGACATCTATAACTTGTCTTAAAAAATTATATTCTGTGCCTAAACCCAACATGATCAGTAACCTTCAAAACTAGGAGTAACTAACCCTTGAAATCTATATAGCAGCAAGTATTTTTGATACTGGAACTGAAGAAGTATTCTCCTCGCTAGCACTTGCCACACTAGTACTAGGAACTCCTCCCCTCGGTCCACCAGCAGGTCCTGGAGTTAGTTTTTCGCCTTTCATTATTTTTTCAATATCATCAGAATCAAGAGTCTCTTTTTCGATCACAGCTTCAGCCATTTTATGAAGAGTCTCTATTCTTTCACTCAAAAGTCTCTTTGCAACATGATACTGAGACTCAATAATACGCTTTACCTCGCGATCAATTGCCATCATGGTATGACCAGAAACTTCTTTCTTGGTAGAGAAATCTTTACCCAAAAAGACTGAACCCTCTTGTCCACCATAAGCCACGGGACCCATTTCTTCGCTCATGCCCCACTCACAAACCATTCGTCTTGCAATTTTTGTAGCTTGCTCGATATCAGAAGCTGCTCCGGTTGTAATTTCACCAAAAACAAGTTCTTCGGCTGCTCTGCCACCAAAAAAGACTGCTAACTGATCCATCCAATAATCTTTAGTATATGTATATCGGTCACCTTCGGGTAATTGTTGCATCAAACCTAGTGCCATTCCACGAGGAACTATTGTCAATTTATGAACAGGATCTGCATGTGGAGAAAGCTTTGCCACTAAGGCATGTCCAGATTCATGGTATGCAGTAACTTTTTTCTCTTTGTCGTTGAGAGCCATAGAGCGTCTCTCTGCACCCATCATGACTTTATCTTTTGCATGTTCAAAGTCAGCTTTTGTTAACTTATCTTGATTTAAACGAGCAGCATTCAAAGCTGCTTCATTAACTAAAATTTCTAAATCGGCACCTGAAAATCCTGGAGTTCCTCTGGCAACAACTTCAAGATTAACATCATCTGCCAAAGGAGTTTTCTTAGTATGAACTTTTAAAATGCCAGATCTTCCATTAATATCAGGTAGAGAAACTACAACTCGTCGATCAAATCTACCTGGTCTCAAAAGAGCAGGATCTAGAACATCCGGCCTGTTTGTGGCAGCAATCAGAATAACTCCTTCATTGCCTTCAAAACCATCCATCTCAACAAGTAATTGATTTAAAGTTTGCTCTCTTTCATCATGTCCACCGCCCATTCCAGCTCCTCTGTGGCGACCTACTGCATCAATTTCATCAATAAAAATAATACAAGGAGCGTGTTTTTTACCTTGCACAAAGAGATCTCTTACACGAGAAGCTCCAACACCAACGAACATTTCAACAAAGTCAGATCCGGAGATGCTAAAAAAGGGAACGCCTGCTTCACCAGCAATAGCACGTGCTAAGAGGGTCTTTCCAGTTCCTGGAGCACCGACCAACAAGACACCTTTAGGTATCCTACCTCCTAGGCGTGTAAACTTTTTGGGATCTTTTAAAAAATTGACAATCTCTTGCAGCTCATATCTAGCTTCATCTATTCCGGCAACATCTTTGAAAGTAACTTTTATCTGATTTTCAGTTAAAAGCTTGGCATGGCTTTTACCAAAGCTCATCCCTTTTCCAGCCCCGATCTGAACTTGACGCATAAAGAAAATCCAAATTCCAATCAATAGCAACATTGGAAGGGCATTAATCGCCAATATCATATACCAGGGTTGTTCAGATGGTTCCTTAACACTAATCTCTACTCCGGCTTTTCTGAGTGCTGGTATTAAGGTGTCATCGGTTGGAGAGTTTGTTTTAACAGGTAGTGTATTATTTTTCAGTACGGCAGTAATTCGATTACCTTCCATTGTAACGGAATCAATATCTCCTTCTTGTAATTTATTTAGGAACTCAGAATAGGAAATCTCTTTTTCTTGAGTTGAAGCACCTTTCATAACGCTATAAAGGGTCATGAAAAGCATAAATAAAATTAGCCAAAAAACTAGACTTCTTGAAAACTGTCCCAAGGGAACTCCTAATCTGATGAAAATTGTATGAAATAAACCCTTCTTGGTTTTACACTAATAAGAGTGTAAAAATACCCAAAAAGCTTTAATTATTTGAGTCCTAAAGTAATTAAAAATGGAGCTAACCACAAGTTTTGCTTCCATCTTCACTTACCTTAGTGTCTATAACTAAATCTAATCACTTAGAAGAGTTTTTGCCTACAATAATTGCACCTAAATGAGTTTTAAGGCTGAGATTGCCTGGAAGCTCTAACCCTTGGATATCGCCTTTGAGAAACAAAACTAGCTCTTTTGCATGTTGACGACCGAGATTAAAACCAAGTTTGTTCTTAAAAAGAAGTGCTGCAAATCTCCACTGTAGTCCAATAGGTAGCTTGACAAGCCTTTCGTGAACACAATTGCGCCAAGCCTTGGTGGCAAATTCATAGGTATCGGCAATTAAAATTGAATCTAAAAGTATTTCCTCAATAGCAACGATATCCTCATTCAGTGCTTCTGCTCGTATAGATAAAACTTCTACTATTCTAGGATCAAAATTTTCTCTTAAAACTGGCAAAAGGTTATGTCGAATCTTATTTCTTAAAAACCGAGTATCCTGATTACTAGAATCCTCCTTAAACTGGATCTGATGATCCTTTGAATATTTTTCGATTTCATCTCTCGTAACATAAAGAAAAGGACGTTTCAGTAGTCTTTGAAAATCAATTCTATCAATTGAATTTAACTCTTTATTAGAAACAAGACGCATTAAAAGTGTTTCTGCCACATCATTTGCATTATGAGCAGTAAGTATAAAATCAAGATTTTGTTGGATTAGAATTTTATTAAAAAAAGAATATCGCTCATTGCGACCCCAAGCTTCGATGTTTTGTGAATCATTTGGTGGAGAGACTTTGTGCGAATGAAAATCTACTGATCGATCTTTACAAATACTTTTGACAAATTCTGCATCATTAAAACTCTCTTCTCTTAAACCGTGATCAAGATGGGCAACTTCGAGAGTAAGTTTTAACTCGGTTTTTAAGGCCAAACAGACATGAAGTAGAACCATGCTATCGATCCCACCAGAAACAGCCAAGAGGATCTTAGAGTTCTGAGCGATCTCTTTTTTTATGGCCTGTAATGGACTGATATGGGGGCGGGTCATAAATATATCTTGGTGGCGACGGATGGGGTCGAACCATCGACCTTGGGGTTATGAATCCCACGCTCTAACCACCTGAGCTACGTCGCCACTAAAATAAGGTTAAATATTTGCCGTATTTATGCGGATTTTGCAAATAGTCAATTTAACTTGGGGCTTTTACATCTTTGAATTAAGATCTGAGGATGATTCAAAAATAAATAAGATTGTAAGGGATCCGGCATTACAAAATTAAGTTACTCTTTTTAGAATACCATCAACTATTGATTAAAAATGCGGCGGGGATTAAACGAACCCTAGTAATATCAGTAAGTTATATATTAAAAAAACTTAAAAATTTCAAATCCATGTACATCTTTACTGAATCTAATTAATACTGGCAATAAATCCCCTAGCCTTAGAGCATGCAAAAAAAGGGATTAAAATAAACTCTATAAATAATTTAGGATCGAGCATGTTTGAAAAAGAAGAAGAAGAAAAAGTAGATGGTCCTAGAATAGCTGCTCAAATTTTAAAAACACTTAGATTCTCTCACAAAGAGAGATTAGTCCAGGCTATCGTAGCAAAAGCCCCTACTCTTGCCAGAAAAATCGTTGCCAGTCTTTTTAATTTTGATGATATATCAGAACTTACTCCCCAAGGTATTCAAACCTTAATTAAAGAAGTGGATCACTCTGATTTAGTTTTATCTTTCAAGCTTACATCAAACACCACTCAAAAAGTTATTCTTGAGAATATGTCAGAACGAAAGCGGAACATGCTTCAATCTGATTTTGAGTCTCTTCCTCCCGTCAAGAAAGCTGAAGTTGAAGATGCTCAAAAAAGAATTCTTACAAAGCTTGATGAGTTAAGAACTGCCGGTGCCATAAGAACTCAAGGAAAGAATGAAGTCTGGGTATAGAAATACACAGATAATTAAGAAAGTTTGTTTAGAGATTCTTTCATTGCCATAAGCCCAGCTACTAATTGATCCTCGGCCATGGCGTAGCTAATTCTAAAAGCTGAATCATCTCCAAATTCTAAACCAGGTACTAATGCCACACCTGCTTCATCAAGGAGAAACTCACTCAAATCTCTTGAGCCGTTAATTATTCGATTTTGCCATTTTCGACCGATCAGGCTTTCAATTCGAATAAATAAGAAAAAAGCACCATCAGGTAAAAAAGGAAGAGTTAGTCCAGGACAAGATTTTACAATCTGACTAGCAAGATCTCTTCTATGCTTATAATTAACAAGAAGTTTCTCAAGAAAAGTATGATCCCCACTCAAAGCTGAAAGTGCGGCATATTGAGTAATGGAACAAACATTAGAAGTAGTTTGGCTTTGATGCCTTCCCATCGCAGCAATTATCTCTTTTGGTGCATATGCATATCCTGCTCTCCAACCAGTCATAGAATATGTTTTAGAAAATGCATTAATTGTTATTGTTCTACTTTCCATCTCAGGAGAAAGAGCCGCAATCGAAGTGTGCTGAAAGTTATCATAAATAATTTTTTCGTAAACTTCATCAGAGATTACATACAATCCAGATTTCAATATCAATTCAGCAAGTGCTTCAAGTTCTTTACGAGAATATGCAGCTCCCGTCGGATTCGATGGAGTATTAATAATAATTACTTTTGATTTTTTAGTTATATACTTTGTTAAAACCTCAGGAGTAAGTTTGTAGCCAGCATTTGGATCACTTGGTAAAATCACAGGGGATCCACCGGCTAATCGAACCATCTCAGGATAGCTTACCCAGTATGGAGTAGGAATTATCACTTCATCTCCAGGCTCTAAAATAACATCTAATGCTTCGAATATTGCCTGTTTTCCTCCATTACAAACTATAACCGAACTCGCAGTAGCATTAAGGTGATTTTCACTTTTAAGTTTATTTGCAATTGCATCTCTGAGTTCAGGCAAACCTAAAACAGGTAGATACTTTGTCTTTCCCATTTCCAAGGCTCGAATAGCTGCATCTTTAATATGTTGGGGAGTATCAATGTCTGGCTCTCCTGGTCCAAAATTGAATATTTTTCGACCCAAAGCCTTAAGACGATCTGCCTTTTCTTTTACTGCTAAAGTAGCACTTTCATTCACTGACTGAATTCTTTTGTTTACAACAATTCTCATTCAGACCCTTTAAAAAAGAACTTATTTTTTTCGTTTACTTTTCTTTTTCATTGCCTTTTCTATATGTGGTGAAACCATTTTAGATACATCACCTTTGAAATTTGCAATATGTTTGACTAAAGTAGAACTGATGTAAGAGTTTTGCTCTGAGGTTATCATAAAAAATGTTTCAACATCGCCAGCTAAGTTTTTATTCATCAAAGCCATCTGGGCTTCATAATCATAATCACTAATTGCTCTAAGGCCTCTAATAATAACTCGAGCCTCAGATTTTCTTACAAAATCAACAAGTAATCCGGAAAATGATTCTACTAAAACCCTATTCTTACAGTCCTTAAACTCCTCCTTGATAAGAGCTTCTCTTTCTTTAAGGTTGAAGAGAGTGGCTTTTGAGGGATTCGAGAGAACTCCGACCGTGATTATATCAAATATCCCTAAAGCGCGCCTAATAATATCGATGTGTCCATTCGTTAGAGGATCAAATGAACCAGGAAAAACAGCTTTTAGAATCTTCATATTTGACACAAATCCCCACAATTGTGTGATTTCTATTTTCAAAATACTATATTATCAGTTCCAGACTATATTAACCTTAAAAAACATGGCAATGGCTACTATTTCTGCCCAAGATCTAATTAATCTAAGTCTATTTACTCAACTAGGAATTGTTTTTGTTGCTGGAATTCTGACCAGCCTTACCCCATGTGTTTACCCGCTAATTCCCATAACATTAGCCGTCTTTGGAGCACGGGAGCAATCTAGCAAATTTAAAAGCTTCTTACTTTCTTTCACTTATGTTCTTGGAATTGCCACAACGTATACTGCATTAGGTCTTATATCGTCTCTTACAGGATCTTTCTTTGGAGGATTTTTAAGTAATCCATATATCAGTTTATTGATCGGAATTACCTTAATTTTGGCAGCGCTAAGCTCACTAGATGTTTGTAAATTTAACTTTGGTCAAGCAGCTCAAACTAAAGCTAATAAAATTGGTGGCAAAGGTTTCTTTGGTGCTTATTTGATGGGTCTTGTAAGTGGAATTATCGCGGCACCCTGTACAGGCCCGATTTTGGCGTCAATTTTAATTGTAGCTGGAAGTTCTGGTAGTCCATTTTTAGGATCTGTTTTGCTTTTCACACATGCTCTTGGCCTAGGTCTTATATTTATCCTTTTAGGAACATTTAGTGGTCTTATTAAAACAATACCTAAGTCTGGCAATTGGCTCTACACTTTAAAATATTTCATGGCAGTTGCTATCTTCTTAGTAGCTTTGTTTTTTCTTACTCCTGCCCTCAAATCGATGGGACTATCGTGGAATCAGCTTTCAATTTCAATTCTGACCATATTTGTTTCAATTATTGTCGGGATTAAAGCTATGAAAGAGAATCATAAACTACTTAAAATTTTCTCTTCCCTTTTATTGGCACTCACATTATTTAGTTTGCCATCTGTATATGAGAACTCAACAAAAAATTCTGAGATTCATTTTACTGATAAAAATTCAGAGCTAATCTGGCATAACAATATTGAGGACGGAATAGCAGAAGCAAAACTTAAGAATTCAATTATAATGGTCGATCTGTATGCTGACTGGTGTCAGGCCTGTAAGGAATATGAAAAAATAACTTTTAAAGATCCTCTTGTAGTCAAAACACTAAGTCAAATTTCATTAGTTAGGATAGACTTTACTGTTCCTAGTGATCTCTCCTCGGCACTAGAGGACAAATACAATCTCCTTGGTTTACCAACAATTTTGTTTCTTAATGCTGATGCCAGTGAAATTCAAGATTCAAGAATTACCGGTTTTTACGAAGCAGAGGAATTCCTTATGCTAGTAAAAAAGTTACTCCCCCATTAACTCCTTCCAGAGATCATCTCTTGATTTAATTAACTCATCTGTAGATGAAGATTCTTCTTTTATTATGGGAGTAGAATCGGTAACATTTTTTTCAATCTTGGGATCTTCGATTGTCTTTGCTGGATTTGCAGATCTTGATAATTCATCGACAAAAGATTTCGGCATCTCTTCACGCTTTATTAAGAGTTCAGCGGGAATTTTAATTGAATCTCCTTTTGTTACCTTTAAGGGATCTAATTTAGGATTGGTTTTAAGAATTGCTTCAAAATTCTCAATGTCTCCAGTATACCACTTTGCGATAATTGAGATTGTTTCGCCTTCATTTTTTATCACATGATAAAAAGGCTGTTCTGATATCACGGTTGGTTGAACTTTAAGATTCTGCTTTGAACAGCCATTAATTAAAAAAACAGACAAAAAAACAGACATTATCTTTAAAAATAAATACATAAAATCAAACCTATCTAACACTATTTTCTTTTAATGTTTTAACTGCTTCGTTTAAAATAGTAAGTACTTGAGAATTTTTCTCAGCTGCTTGCCATTCTGTAAACTTAACTAATAAACTGGGATCTTTCAATTTCATCAAAGTCTTGGCAGCAAAAGCTCTTACTAGTGGATCTTCATCGGTTCTAAGTGAAAGTATCTGAAAAGAAAATTTTGAAGTCTGCTTCTCGTTTTCTATGGCCTTAAGAATAGCAATTTTAACTTTAAAATAAGGATTCTTAAAAGCAGTAAAAATAAAATCGACATTTGATATTTGCCCTCTACGAATCCCTTCATTTAAAGTTTTAACAGAGATAACTTCATTTATAGTGGGAGAAGAAAGAACTGTAATGATTTGTTTATCGCTAAGACTAGCCAAGTTCTGATCTGACAAAGAATTTAAATTAGTCGGTAGGAGTTCGTTTTTAAGTAAAGGCCTGATCACCGAAAGACTCTCTTGTATTGCAGTATCCATAGGTGTTGTTATTGCAGTATCATCAGTTTTTGAAAAACCCTCTAAAGATTGAAGCGAATTTTTATCTAGATCTGGAATAGCACTGTAAATTTCTGTCTCATCACTAATATCAACTTCAAACTCTGTATCTTTAAATCCAACAGACCAAATTAAAAAAGAGACACCAAGAATTGTAGAAATTAAAAATAAAGGCAGTAGCAAAAATTTGTAAGAGACTTCTTGATTTGAATTTTTATTAATTTTATTCTTAGCAATATCAAATGATTGCTTATTTGACTTACCATCCTGTTCAGATAATTCTTTACTGTTTTTAAAATCGATAACACCAGGTTTTGTTTGTAAATATCCACATTCAGATAAGGCATTTTGTAAGGATTCAACAAAAGAAGTTGCATTCTCAAATCTCAATCTGGGATTTTTATTAAGAGCTTTTTCAAAGATAGAATCGAGAGCCGAGTTTGAACCAGACAAAAAATCAAGTATGGAAAGCCTTTTACCAGCAATAATATTGGAAAATAACGTGTTGGAATTTTCACCCTTAAAAGGCCTAGCTCCAGACAACATCTCAAAAGCAATGACAGCCAAAGAGAATATATCACTAGTTTTTGTAATTCCCTGATTCAAAATTACTTCTGGTGCAAGATACGGAGCAACAAAAGAAGAAGCACTTCCAATCGTCATCCCTGACAGCCTGCCTATTCCAGGATCAAGTATTAAAATACGTTTAAAATTTGTTAAGGCTAAAATGTTCGAAGGCACTAAACAGCCCGAAATAATTTCATTTTCATGAAGCAAGTCCAAAGAATTTGCTAAAGAATATAATAATTCAATCTTTAGTTGATTTGTAAGAATGTTTTGATTTCTCTTTAGTACAAGATCACTCAACCAATCCCCAGGAATATCTTGGTAAATTGCGAAAAATTTATGTTCCGTTCTTTCAATCCCATAAAGGGGAACGCATATTCCAAACTTTAAAGATCCAAATCTTAGGGCATTTTCTTCAAATCTTTGCCAACATTTTTCGAGATCTTTAATTTGTGAAATTTCAAAAGATTTAATAAGAACAGATTTACCACTTGCTAAATCTTTACCGTGATGAATACTCTCAGTACCTAAGGTTCTGATAATCTGAAGACACTGAACACCTTCTCTACTATCTATGTTTTCTTTTTTCACTGAAAGCTGCATAATCAATAGATAACCTTTTTACTTGCCACAAAATGGAAAAACTTTATATCATTAAAATCTAACGATCAAAAATAAATAAAATGCTTTTTCCATTAAAAATAGAAAGAAAAAGTAATAACTCAATAGTTATTACTTGGAATGATGGTCATTTGGACCAAATAAGTTCAGAGGCTCTGCGGAACAATTGCCCCTGTGCTTCCTGCAAGGACTTACGAGGTGATCCTTCTCATAAAAAACCACTATCAGGAAAAAAGTCTGCACTAAAAATAATTGAACACACAAAAGACGAAGAACTTAACCTTCTCAACATAAAACCAATTGGAAACTATGCTATCAATTTACATTGGGCTGATGGTCATGCAACTGGAATCTATACCTTCGAACTCTTGAGAGATATAGCTCAAGGTTCGGCTACTTAAAGATTGCTATGATCTGTTAGCATCAGGATTTCCACCGGGGGCCGGTCCGCCTGAGTTTGTAACTCTTTTTACGATTCTACCCTTTGAAAGATCATAAGGTGAAATCTCTACTGTGACCTTATCTCCTGGAAGAACACGAATATAGAACCGTCTCATTTTTCCAGCTAAATAAGCTAAAATTTCATGACCGTTATCACATTCAACTCTGAATGTTGTATTAGGAAAGCATTCCTTAATCACACCATTCATTTCAATTGTATCTTTTCCCATAAATTTTTCCGTCAAAACTTTCTCAGTATTAATTCTCAGTAAAAGGGCCTAACTTTCTAAATTTTTGATACCGTGCTTCCACAAGATCTTTAACACTCAATTTAGAAAGTTTTTCCAAATGTTGAAGCAGGACACCTTTTAGCAAATCCGCTGCTTCTTTATAATTTCTATGCGCACCACCTAAAGGCTCTGGAACAACTTCATCAATCACTCCGTGACGTTTTAATTCTGGTGCAGTAATTTGAAGCATTTCAGCGGCATGGGCAGCTTGCTCTAGTGGTGCTTCGTTTCTATCATGGTGCCATAGTATCGAAGCACAACCTTCCGGAGTAATAACTGAATAACAAGCATTTTCAAGCATTAAAATCCTATCTGTAACACCGAGAGCTAATGCTCCACCACTTCCACCTTCGCCAATTACAACACTGATTAATGGTACAGTTAATTCAGCCAATTCTGCTAAATTTCTTGCGATAGCTTCTGCCTGACCTCTCTCTTCGGCTTCTAACCCAGGATATGCCCCTTGGGTATCAATCAGATTAATAACGGGAAGTCCAAACTTTTCTGCTAATCTAAATAAACGTAAGGCTTTACGATATCCGTCAGGATTGGCCATACCAAAATTTCTCTTTAATCTTTCAGCGGTTGTTCGCCCTCTCTGTTGGCCAATTATCATAATTGAAATTGATCCTAGCCTTCCAGTACCGCCTACAATTGCAGGATCGTCTTTAAAAAGACGATCTCCATGAAACTCAATAAAATCTGTGATCATTAATTCAATGAAATCAACAGTGCATGGTCTATCAAAATGGCGAGAGAGCTGAACCCGTTGGTAAGCATTTAGTTTTCCATAAACCTCTGTTCGCATCTTTGCGATCCGTTGTTCGGTTTTGGCAAACTCATCTCTACAGGAGGAATCTCCAGCCTCAAGCTGGTTCTTGAGCCGTTCTAAAAGCTCTTCCAACTCGACTATTGGTTTTTCAAATTCTAATGGGTGTTTTATCAATCCCATAAAAGCAATGCACTAAAATGAAATATAAAATGCTAAGAGGTCGGAAAATCTAACAAAATTCATGGAAAAAGACAAAGAGGGTAATTTTGATTCAATAAAAGTCAAATTTTAAGCTTTAAAATACATAGATTCTATAAGTTAAATGATGTGTATTTATAGATTTGAAGTTTTTTGATTCTTAAGGAATTCAGCATCAATATTCCAAATTTCATTTGAGGAAACTGTGAAGTTGTGCTTAATTTCATTTATCAAGTTTTCTAGATCTATTTTAAAAACTGCAAAATCCTTAATCTTATTTATTGAGCTCTTTACCTTAGTTATTGAGGGTGTTAGGAAACCCTCCTCTTCACTCGGCCTAATTTTCCAACCTAAAACTTTGGGTTGATTTCTCCAAAAAGTAAGTTGCCTCTTTGCAAATTGTCGAGTTTTTGAAGACATCTCTTCGTACAACTTATCCTCAGACCACTTCTCATTGATGGCTTGAACTGCCTGGGCATACCCCAAACTTTTTAGTGCCAAAGCATCAATACCATATCTTTCAATTAGAGTCTTAGTCTCATTTAATAATCCAGACTGTATCATAATTTTGCAGCGCGTATTGATTCGTTCATACAATCTCTCTCGAGGCCAATTTAAAAATATAAATAGTCCTTTGTGTAGACTCTCTTTATAGGCATGATCTTTTTGAATCTGACTTATTTTCTTGCCGCTCAATTGCCAAACTTCTAATGCACGAATCAATCTAAATCGATCGGTATGTTTGATCGTTTCTAAAGATTGTGGATCAACTTTTGATAGTTGAGATAATAAATCTTCTGTACTTAACCCTGAAATTTTTGCTCTTAGTTCTTCATCTCCTTCTGGTACTTCGGCTAATCCGTGGATTAAGCATTTTACATATAAAGAGGTACCTGCCACCAAAATCGGCAATTTACCACGAGATATAATCTCAGAAATTTTAATATTTGCTCCTTCTACAAACTCAGCAACATTCATGGGTGATTTCGGATCTTGAAAACTTAACAGATGATGTGTAATCCCTTGCTGATCTTTTTGGGAAATTTTTCCTGAGCCAATATCAAAATCCTTATAAACCTGAACTGAATCAATATTAACAACTTCAGCATTCAAATGTTGTGCTAAAATCACCGCTATATCTGATTTTCCACTAGCCGTAGAACCAGCAATTACCAATAACTTTTGAAGATTATTTTTGTTGACCACAATTACTTATCACGTCCAAACCAACGCTCTACTTGAGCTTTAGAAAATTCAACAACGACCGGGCGTCCATGAGGACAAACGCCTGAAAGTTCTGTTTCATCCATGGCACTAAACAAGGAATAGGCTTCTTCTTTATTCATAATTTTGCCGGATCGGATGCTGGTATGACAAGCAATTCGAGCCGCAATATGATCAATTTTTTCAGAAATAGCACCATCCGTCATGTTACTTAAGGAAAGAGAACCAATTTCTTTTAATAAATCAGGAATTGCTGAGATTTTCATTATAGAAGGTGCGCTTCTAACTGCAATCTCTTCCCTACCAAACCTTTCTACCTCAAATCCCCATCTAGATAGTCCTTCTGCATTCTCAACAATGTTTATGACGGCGTCTTGTGGCATTGCAACGACAAGCGGCATCAATAATCTCTGCTCAGGTACAGAAGCAGTCTTAAAACCTTCTCGTATCCGATTATAATTTACTCTTTCATGAGCAGCATGCATATCCACGACGCATAATTGCCCGTCTCCTTCACAAAGAAGAAAGCAGTCAAAAATCTGACCAACATACTTTAAACTTGAGTATTTAAAAGTCGATTCTTGAAATATTTGAGCAGGCTCAATCTTTGATTTATAATCAAAGGAAGAAACTGCTTCAAATCTGATCGGAGAAGCCTTTAAGTTTTTGCTGACAAAGTTAATAGCTTCTTGAGAATGTGAGATATTAGATGTAGATGAAATGGATAAATTTGACTGATAAGTCTCCTCTTTCTCTTTAACATAAATCGGAGAAATAAAACCTTTAACAGCCTGAGCCACGCCGTCACGAACAGCTACAAAAATCTCACCAGAGGAAAGAAATCGTACTTCGCTTTTTTGAGGATGAACATTTACGTCCACTTGAGAATATGGAAGTTCAATGGAAATTAGCCCAACGGGAGATTCGTAAGATTTCAAAGTTGAGGAAAACCCTTCTCTTACGGCCCTTAAAATTATATTGTCTTTAACTACTCTGCCATTAACAACTATTACCAGAGAGCTACTTAGGGTTGATGCACTTCCTGGGTGACCAACTATGCCACTAATTAAGATATCTCTTTGCTTATGGGAAAATTCTGAGAAACTACCTTTAATAAAGGCACGAGATCTTTCAATAAGAGATGCAACCTTCGGTAAATTTAAAATCTCTTTGCCATTAGTAAAAAGTCTATATCTAACTGTAAAATTCGGAATTGCAGATTGAATTATCCATTGTCTAACTTTTGCTTCCTCAGTTTCCTGGGATTTTAAAAACTTTCGTCTAGCAGGTGTATTAAAAAACAAAGCACGAATACATAAATCTGTCCCTTCATTACAGGAAGCTGAATCAACCTTTATAATTTTTCCACCTTCAATCTGCACTAAAGTCCCAACTGTCGAAGCTATGGCTCTAGTTTTTAGTTCAATTTTAGAAATTGAAGCAATAGAAGCAAGGGCTTCTCCTCTAAATCCGTAGGTGGTAACTCTTTGAAGATCATTAGCTTGGGTAATCTTGGAAGTTGCATGATTTTCAAAAGCAAGAATTGCATCTTCTCGAGCCATCCCAGAGCCATTATCAACGACTCTAATTACTCTTCTTCCACCTTCTTCTAAATAAACGGAAATATCAGTTGCTCCAGCATCCAAGGAATTATCTAAGAGTTCTCTAACAACGGAAGCTGGCCTTTCAACCACTTCGCCTGCCGAGATTTGGTTAATTACATCTTCAGATAAAAGTTTTATTCGTGCTGAGTTAGATATTTTAAATGCAGTATTTTCCATCAACTACTTTAATACTGGTTTGATTGTAACAAATCTTTCAACTCCATTTTCCCCACCTTGTCTGAGTGAAAATTTAAGAGAGCCTGATTCTCCAATTTGAGAAATTGCGTCATCAACTTGATCTTTTGTATAAACTCTTTTGCCATTAACTGAATAAACTAGATCGGCTTTATCGAGATCTCGCACAAAGCCTGAGATAAAAGCTCCATCAACCCGACGCAAAATAGGTTGTAACTTTGCTTCTTCAGCAGGTCCATCTGGAATCACTTGATGTATCATAGGACCCTGGTCAGTATCTATCAGAATCCACCCCATATCTGGTCGTAATACTTTTCCAGTCGCAATTAATTCAGGTAAAACTCGCTTGATCTGATTGATCGGCACAGCAAATCCAATACCAGCAGAGTCACCACTACGGCTCAAAATTGCAGAATTAATTCCCACCAATCTTCCGGCTTTATCAAGCAACGGACCACCAGAATTTCCTACATTTATAGATGCATCTGTTTGAATAAGACCTTTCATAAAAGATCCATCAGATCGTCGAATAGAACGATTTAAACTAGAAACGGATCCAGTTGTTAAAGTTCTATTTAAAGCAAATGGATTACCTATTGCCAAAACTCCTTGACCCACTTCCAATGTTGCAGAATCACCGAAAGGAATACTTATTAATTTTTTTGGAGGTTCTACAAGTTTAAGTACTGCTAAATCTGAATCTGGATCAATTCCGAGTAACTTTGCTGTATATACGCCACCATCTGCTAAAGAAACCTCAACTCGCTTAGCATTTTCAATGACATGATAGTTAGTCAAGATTATAGCCTTATCTGAATCGATAATTACTCCAGAACCAGTGCCTTCTTCAGGTTGTATTCCTGAAAACATATCAAATGTAATACTAATAGTAGTGATAAAGACTACTGCCTGATTTGTTCCTTTATAAACATCAATAATACGCTGCTCATCTTCACTTCTAGGTGCTATTGCCAAGTCTGAACCTGCTCTAGCTGTCGAGGGTTCGGCCATATAATAAGCTAAAGAAAGACCAAGCAAGGCAAAGAACAAACTTGAGATTAGAAGTGACCTCTTCATTTTATATTATACCTTCACTGCAATCATCTCGATTTCAATCTTAGCACCCCGTGGAAGTGCTGCCACCTGCACTGTTGAACGAGCCGGCTTTACTCCTGCCAAGAATGATTCATAAATTTCATTAACAATTTGAAAATTACTAAGATCTGTTAAAAAAATAGTGGCTTTGACAACATTTTTAAAACTAAAACCCTGATCAGATAAAACTGCAAAAATATTCTGAAGTACTTGTTTTGCTTGAATTGCAATATCATCTGAATCAATTTTACCAGTAGTAGGATTGATTGGGATTTGACCTGAAAGAAACATTAAATTATCTGCAATGACGGCTTGAGAATATGGTCCTATTGCAGCAGGAGCTCCTTCAACATTGGAAACGTATTTAAGCATTTTTTTTCTCCAAAAAGATATTTAATATTAAAATCATATTAATTATAACTAATTTAGACTAACTCTCTTCTTCCAGATCATTATCAAGATCGATAGAAGCAGATAAATGTCTAATCCTATCAACTCTGATAACACCTGGAACCATCTCAGATGACCGAATTATATTCTCAAGTTGTCTAGCATCCTCAACTAAAATTTCAAAAGAATTTATAGCCTTGCCTTCTTGAGTTGTTTTTACATGCGCATTCGCAATGTTAGCTCCATTTGTGGTAATCGCACTAGTAAGATTTGCTAAAACACCCATTTGATCCTGTGAATGCACAGTAATACGAACTCTTCTTGGAGTTTTAACATCAGTATCCCATGAAACATCGATACGTCTTTGCGGATCGCTTTGCATTACTTGAGCACAATTAGCAAGATGAACAGTAACTCCTCTTCCTCTTGTTATGAAACCAACAATCCTATCTCCCGGTAGAGGTTCGCAACATTTAGCAAATCTAACCAGCATGTCATCTATGCCGTTTACAACCACACCTACTTTCTTTCTAGAGGCCCTGGCAGCTCTTTGGAAGATCCTCTCAAGTGAAGAAGTCTTTTTTTGAAGTTTCTCTTCGATATCAGTTGCGTCAGGTAGAACAGCTGCAACCACCTTAGTTGAGCTAACTTTCCCATATCCAATTTCTGCAAAAAGATCTTCTGCTGATTTGAGGCCCATATTTTGAGCAATTTCAAGAATTCTACCTTCAGATAAGAGATTCTTAAGACTTTGCTTAACCTTTCTTAGATCTTTGGAAAGAATTTCATGCCCAATTTGTTGAGATCGATCCCTCTCTTGCATCTTTAGAAAGGCTCTAATTCTCTGTTTAGCTTTTGATGTTTCGACGAACCCTAACCAATCTTTATTTGGAACGTGGGTTTTTGATTTGATAATTTCAACTGTATCGCCATTAGTTAACTTATAATCTAAAGGAACAATTTGTCCGTTTACTTTTGCACCTGTAATTTGATGGCCCAAGTCAGTGTGAACAGCATATGCAAAATCAATTGGAGTTGATTTAAAAGGTAACCTAAATAGATCACCTTTGGGGGTAAACACAAAAACTTCATCTGGGAAAAGTTCACTTTTTACAGATTGAATAAACTCATCTGGATTTTTTAAGTATTGTTGTGTTTCAACTAATTCTGTAACCCAATGAAGATCGTAGGAATGATCCATTGAAACATTATTCTCTTTGTACTTCCAATGTGCAGCAATACCTTCTTCTGCGACTCTATTCATCTCGGGAGTTCTAATCTGTAATTCAATTCTTTGACCACTAGGACCGATCACTGTGGTATGTAAAGACTGATACATATTGGGTTTTGGCATGGCAATATAATCTTTGAACCTTCCAGGTACTGGCCGCCAAGTTGAGTGAATTATGCCGAGTGTTTCATAACAGGCTCTAATAGTTGGTACCAAAATTCTAAAACCTAAAATATCGTAAATTTCATCAAATGTTAAAGTACTCTCTTCCATCTTTTGCCAGATGGAAAAATAGTGTTTAGCACGACCTTTAACTGAACCAGAAACACCATTCTCTTCAAGCTTTTGCCTAATAAGGGTGCAAACATCATTAATATATTGATTCCATTCTGATCCCTGTCTTAGATATTTCTCTTCAATAAGTTTATAAATCTCAGGGCGTAAATATCGAAGACAGTGATCCTCCAATTCAGATTTTAACCAATGGATTCCAAGTCGATTAGCAAGGGGTGCGTAAATATCTTTTGTTTCTTGGGCGATACGGCGTTGGGCATCTAAAGACATGTGTTCAAGCGTTCGCATATTATGAAGTCGATCGCATAGCTTAACCAAAACGACTCGAATGTCTTTGGCCATGGCAATAAGCATTTTGCGGAAATTTTCAGCTTGTTTTTCTTCTTTAGATTCGAATCCAATACGAGTTAACTTAGTGACACCTTCAACGATTTCAGATACTTCTTGACCAAATTGAGAAGAAATATCTTCAGCATTGACCTCACAATCTTCGATCGTATCGTGAAGTAGTGATGCAACAACAGAAGCTACATCAAGTTTCAATCTTGAGACTAAAAAAGCAGTCTCTACTACATGATTAATGTATGGCTCACCAGAAGCTCTGATTTGACCCCTATGGGCCTTTTCAGCGTATTCATATGCCTTTTGAATTGCGGATATGTCCGGACTCGGATGGTATGACTTTACACTCTCTATGACTTGTTCAAGCTGCATCTGCCAAAGACTTTTAGTCCGTTAAGCATCTTCTTCTATCTTGCTCTCTGAGTTATTTTTCTCAAAAATAATTTGAGGAGCTATTGTTGCAACTCCATGTCCATTTGTCTTTTCAGAATTATGGCTCACTAAGGCAGCAACTCTTTCGGCTTCTAACTCTCTTTCTCTTTCCTCAAATGCAAACTGTTCTTCAGTTGACATAAAACGAACTTTGCCTGCTGCAATTTCTCTTAAAGCAGATACAATCGATTTATTTCCTCTTGTATCTGTAAGAGCCTCAGCCCCACCTAACAATTGCTTTGATCTTTTCGAAGCTAAAAGGACAAGAGCGAACCTATTATTTTCTCTGACTAAACAATCTTCAACTGTGATTCTGGCCATGTTGTTCCAATAATTTAAAATAGATATCTGGATATTATACTTTCCAGAAAAATTCATAAAAGCGGGGACTAGAGAGACAGTTAAGCAAAATTAGCTAGAAATATCAAGAGGTTCAGCTTGAAAATCTAAAATTAGTTAAGAGGTTCTGCATCTTGAGCCAAAACATAACCGCTTTGGCCCATTCTACTTCGAAGCTTGAGCCAATCACCCATCTTTTCAATGACTTCAATTCTTGCTCCTGGGTCGAGAATTGCCATGGCTACTGCAAAATATGAAGGACTTGACATTACTTTGGTTTTAGAAATTATTCTAAACATTCTAGCTCGATCTAGAACCTCACGATTACTCGGCTTTGGATTTTTTAATTCATCCTGAGAATCTGGGAACAAACTAACTTCTTCTTTATCTTTAGTGTATTCTTGTCGTAGCTCAGGATAAAAAATACTTCCTTCGAGCGGTCCTTGGGTATCAATTTTTTCTTTTGTCAAAGTCTTCTTTTTTTCATCAACATTGTTTTCAAGTACTTTCTCTGGCTCAAGAATCTTTTCAACTTTTATGTTGGTATCAATTTGAGTGCTAATCTTTGCAGATGATGGAATTTCGGTTGGAATCTCTGTTTTTCGATCTGCTCCAATGCCATATAAAATAGAATCAATACTGCTGATATTTGAAAGTCTTTGCGGTTCTTGCACTTCCGATGCTGGAATAATTCTATCGTCAATAATTGGTTGTACGGCTAAGACATCTCTAGATTTCCATAAACTCTGAAAATAACTTCCATAAAAGTAACTAAAAACAATAATTAGAAATAAAGCTGAATAAAAAAACCCGAGATTACTACTTTTATTTATGCCCTTCTTGGCTTCAGGTAGTGGCAAAGTGCCAGTGTTGGAATTTTGGATTGATTTTGAAATAGCAGGTTTGAATTCTTCATTGGCAATTAATTTTGAATGTTCAGCTTTAATAAAACTTTTGCTGTTAATAGATGAAATTAATTTATTAATTTCATCTATTCTCTTTTCTCTCTGAGCTCGTCTTCCTGTTTTTAAAGTTAACTTTTTAACTTCATTATTTAAGAGTTCTAAAACTTTTCCTTTGGAAGTCGGATCCATCTTCACTGCAAATTCAGCAAAAATGAGTGAATAGCTATCGCTAAGACCTATAATTAATTTTCTACTAAACTCAAACAATAACCTTCCTAACTCATTTCTGACTACTGCTTCATTAAACTCAGGCTTTATTAAAGAGGAGGAGCTAATTTCTGAAAATTTAATAATCTTTTCTGCTGCTCGCTTAAGTGGGGCTGCCAGTATAGAGGCAGGTACAGTACCTAATTCAATCTTACTTCTAACCCACCAGACTGCAACAATAGGATCTCCATCGTCTTCAGTTCCCATATTATTTTCACATAAGTTTGAAAGCTCTCCCCATTTCTTTTGATTTGCTAAAGTTGAGTAAATATCTTCGGTCAGTTTTTTAGAACTGGAATCTGATAGCTCTTTCTCGAGTAAAGTTTCTTCTAACTTCAATTCCAATTTTGATTCACTATTAAGTTCAGATTTAGTGGACTCTGACTTGTTTAAGGAAGCAACGAGAGAGGAAAGGCCAAGATCTATTCTTGGACCATCTGACTTAGGAGTTTTCCTTCTCGATAAAAAAGACGACGACATAGAAATTAAGCTGAAAATAATAAAATTTAGGAGCTATATAAGGTTATTGAAATTTTCATTAGATCTGGTTACATAATATTTACATAGACTTATTTATATTTAGCTCTGTATCTTATTGTAATTGTTTAGATTCTCTCTCACAAGATACTTTTGAAGTTATATAGACTATGCGATCATGGGGGAATCGTATATCTCTCTAAATTCTATTTCAATATTTTTTAACAGAACTAATGAATCCTTTACGTAATTTTTTGGTTAAGGCAATTGCGATCTACTTTCGTTCGCTTGAACTTCCAGCTTCATTTCCAAAAATAAATTCTACTAACTCAACTTTTGTAACTCTTGATGATTCTTTAGTTCTTGATGGATTGCTTTATTCAATGGCACAAAAAGCCGGGTTGGAATCTCTTGAAGATGGAGATGTAATCACTTCAGATCGTAATCCAAAAAAACTATATAGACTTAGTAATCATAAAGAAGAATCTTTAAGAAAATTATCCAAGAATAATGCTGAGCATATATTCATAACAGTAAATACTATTCATGGAATTGGTCCCATAAGAACCACCCGTAATTATTCAATTAATATATTTGATGCCTTAAGTCTTCTCATAGGAAAACGATTCTTAGTGGTAGTCTTTGGTGAAGGCAGAAAATTGAATGCTTCGATTTCTAATCCTTACTTGAAAATATCTAGATCGTTAAAATTAGATTTTTATAAAAATCTTAAATTAATTCGGGGAACTCCTTTTCAATCGATAAGATCGCAATCAGAAGCTGTTCTAAGCGGTAAAGATTATCAATCTGAGTGTCAAAGACTGGCTTCTGATCTTAAAATTTCTTCACAATCAGTTAACAAAAAATGTCGTCATGCATTTCAAGAAGTTGCGGCCAATCCTGTTCGTTGGGTTTATCTCCTAATTGCATTCTTAGCTAATACAGTTGTGAATACTCTTTTTAAAGAAATCAAAGTTGAAGGAATCTCCAACTTTATTAGTGGAGCTAAAGAGCAGCCCGTTATTTTAGTTCCCATGCATAGAAGTCATCTTGACTATATAATATTAGGTGCCGTTTTGTATAAATCAAGATTGAATACCCCATTAGTTGCTGCTGGGATTAATTTAAATTTTTGGCCGGCTGGTTTTTTTCTTCGTAGAGTTGGGGCTTTTTTTGTCAAAAGAACTGGCGGATCTGATCCAATTCATACCTTAGTTATTCGCAGATATATTGCCTATCTTTTAAAAAGAGGCCACTTACTTGAGTTTTTTATTGAAGGAGGTCGTAGTCGAACGGGAAGAATGAGACCTCCTAAATTAGGTCTACTCAAAACCATAATTGGCTCCTTCCAACGTGGTGCTAGAAAAGACATTATTTTCATTCCTGTTTCGATCTCCTACGAACAAGTGATTGAGGATAAAGCAATTTCTGATGAGAATATTGGTGGGAAAAAAGTAGAGGAGAATTTTCAGACTTTAGTAAAGGCAAGATCTATTTTTAAACGAAAATACGGTGAAGTAATAATTAATTTTGGTAATCCGATCTCTCTGGCTCAATTCTCACAGCAACCTGCAAAAGAGAAAGGAACATTAGTAACTCGGATGGCTAGACGACTAACTGATGAAATGCGAATTGGTAGTAATCCTACTTTTACTTCACTAGCATGCACTACTCTTTTAATGGCTCCTCGTTACGGTATCGAAGGTGGCGCTTTCACTCAATCTATATCAAATCTAGCCAGATTAATTGAAATATTAAGATCACTAGATCCAAAAATAGGACAAATTAGCCCCACTCTAAATAGATTTGTCTCTACTAAATCCTCCTTAAGTGAACATCTCGGCTCTACTGGACTTGTTCTATGCAGAAATCTTTTTGGACAAGAGGTTTTTTCTTTATCAGAAAATAGAAGAATCACTGCAGATTTTTATAAAAACTCAACTATTCATCTTTTTATTCCCTTCTCGTTAATGGCAATTTCGGAACTTTTAAAAGGTCAGATAGATCACCATACCATCAAAACATTTCATGAAATATTCGAACATGATTTTCTTTTACCAAACTATTCTAATTTTCGAAGTACAGTCGATGATCTCATCTCTAGAATGCTTTCTGAAGAGATTCTTATAAGGGAAAATGACCATATCAAATTCAAATCTAGAGAGAACGGATTATTCATTCCTGCTTTAATGCTTAGTCCAATCCAATCAAATCTTTGGGTTATTTTTCACTTGGCTCAAATTGCAAGTTCCTCGACAGATACCTCAACACCGAAGGTTCTCTTTGAATCTTTTGTCTCCACTTTGACAAATAGTCAAGACTCAGCATTGGAATTTGAGCTCTTAACTAGAACTGAAACATTCTCTCGATCTTCTATTGAAAGCACCATAGAGTCGCTTTCTTCACGTGGCATAATATCAACTGCAACAATCCGAGGATCTGAAAGATCCATTCGCATTATTGACTCCTCAGCATTGGATAGAAAATTTCTTTTTGACTCAAATGAAAAAATTGTAGAGTTTCTACACGAATCAGTTAAAAGATATCGATCCATTAGTCTTATTAGCTAACGCTAGTCTCAAATCCTCATATTTATATAACTCCGTTATAGAGAAGCTTGGTCAATTTTACTCCTCGCAGAACATTCATGTCTGTGTTAATTTTTTTAAAATTGTACTTTAGAATCTTATTTTTTAATTCGATTACTGTAGTTAGCGCGTCATATCCTTGTGTGAATTTGATGTCATTTGATCGAAGAAATAAAATTGCGTTACATAAACGTATTTGGTTGTTGTCTGTTTCAATAATTCTATCTTCTTTTCTAATCACAAACTTTTCTGAGGCAGAGATTAAAAAGAAACGTCTGAAAATTTCCAATCTGAGAAGTTTCAAAGGATCCCAAGTAGAGATAAGAGGTGGTGGGTTCTCTGATAGTCTAGATGAAATATTAACCAGTTCAGTTGATACCAATTTATATGATCCACTTACTCTAGTTCAATTGAATAATCTTAAAGTCAGAGGGCTTCCTTGGTGGGAAAGAGAAGATTCGATTGATGAAGTTGAAATGAGAAGAGTTACCCAAAAAGCTATCGGCATACAGGGTAGTCTTAATTTTATTTCTCTGCTTCGCCGTTCTGATTTACGAGAATCATATAAATCAATTGAAAAAGATTTTAAATCCTTCACTAATCGATTTAGATATGCTCTACAAGATACAGGTGATGGATATACTCTTTCTCAGAATAAAAAGGGGGAAGAATTAGTTGAATTTAGTTTAAAAATGAGTCTAAGTAAGGGAGCAGATCCTCAGGTACTTTTCGGTGATTCATTAAGATTAAGATACGACTGGGCTGAACAGCAAACAATGCTTGAGTTCGGAGTTAATTTTTAATTTCATCAATCAATTCAAAATTTTTAATATCAGGTATAACAGCATGAAATTATTTTCTATACTAAGCATTAACATTTTCACATGCATACTTTTAGCCTTTGTAGGTTGTACAAAAAAACAAGAAAGTTCAATGCAGTCTTCCTCACTATTGGATCTACTACCAAAGGAAACAATCGGTCTGGTAATCTGGAATACTGAATCTGAGGGATTCAAAAAGTTTAAAGCAACTCCATGGGCGGAATCCCAAATTCCGATTAATTCTCTTGATCAGCCTGAACTGAAGACTACATTAAATGTCCTTAATCGAATTGGACTTATAAATACCAGTAAAGAAACCATTGATTCCATTAGCGAAGGAATTGGTTTTGCAACCATTGAAACTATTAATCAGATAACCATGTTTAACTTCGCCTTGTATACCAAGGCCCGATCTGGTGAAGATTTAACTGGATTTGTATTAAAAATTAGATCCGAGCTATCTAAAGAGGGGATCGTGGTTAAAGATTTTTCAAAATCAGGACGTGAGATAATTGGGATTACTCTTAATACAAAAATGGAAGGATATCCGAAACAACTATTTATTTCATCTTCAAAAGAGATACTGGCTGCTGCAACCTCTGAAGCACTTCTAGAGAAACCATTTTTGCTTGAACAAGTTAAAACGACTGTACCCTTCTTGGATTCTCCCGAATTTAAAGATGCCTCAACTAAAGCTAAAATTAAGGGGTCCTTCTTAATGGCTTCTCTAAATCTTTCTGAATTGGTAGGACCAATGACTTCAATTGCCGAATCCATTGATCCAAAACTTAACTTAAAGGAATTACCAGTAAAATTTATTTCTTTCGATAGATCTTTTAAGGCTTCCCTGACTGATAGTATTAGATTTGTCTTTGATCCAAAAACAGAGGAGCAGAAAAAGATATTTGGTTTTCTTAAAGCATCATCAAGTGTAGCCCTTCTTAAATCAACACCCAAAGAGATCCTCTTTACTATTCAGCTGGATGGTCCGACTTTAGCTTCTATAAGCCAAGTAGAATTAGCTGATGTTCCAAATAAATCTTTGCTGGAGAAAATTACTAGACTAGCAATCATGGCTAAAGCTGGAACAACTGCTACCTTATTTCCAGAGATTACATTAGTAGCAGAAAGCTCAGATCCAAAGGAATTGGCTGATACATTGAGTAATCAAATAAAGTCACTTATTGATTCTGGAGGGATGCCCTTTTCTCCATGGAAGGAAACAACAATTGAAGGAAATAAAATTAATTTCTCACTAACACCACTTGGAATCGGACTTTATATTGCAAATATTAATGGAAAACTCGTAGCAAGCTCAAGTGAAGATGGAATCAAAAGCATTATTGCCTTAACTAAATCTTCAGATTCTTTTTACACCGAAGCTTCAAAAAGAGATGCCGTAATACTTACTGAAGTAGGTAGTGTTTCTTCTGGTCATTTAGATTTTGAGAAACTTGGAGATACTCTCAAAGAGTTACAGGGCACACTCGCGATGTTCTCTGGTGGGGCGGCCAATATGGACCCTGATGTAGTTACTAAGCTCAAAAAACTCGGTAAAATGGACTTTGCTGTTACTTATAGTGATTTCAAGCTTGGCATTGAAACCGTTTACAACTAAGGACCTATCTTTTTTAGCTCTTAAATTATCAGAATCTACTAATAGATAGATGACATCTTTACATATAGCTAAACAGTACATGACAAGTTTTTGATTAGTGCTTTAACAATGAATAAAGCCAATCTTAACATGCCGGTAACAGGTTATTGTTGAAATATATATTACGTTAGTACTATCTGACAGGTTTTCATGGAGCAAGTTATGGATACATTGGATCATCTTACAGACATCTCGAGTAGAATCGATCACCTAGAAATGTGCGCTGAATGGATATCTCGTGAAACTGCCAATGCTGATGCCGGAATATGTCAAACTGCCACTCTTATCACAGCCTTGGCTGATGAATTAAGAGAGAAAATCTGTTGTCTTGTTAAAGATTTGGAAAAAACAACCATATTAGAAAGCCTCAACTAGTGTTTATTTTAAAAAATTTCTCACTCCAATATCGATCTTAAGCAGTTAGAACATATTAAAAATGTCGTAAAAGAATGACCGTTCTAGCTTATATTATTAGATTAATTAAAAAATAAACATTCTCTCCTTTCAAGCAGCAACCTAAAGAGCTCTAAGCCACTCTGTTTATTAATCAAAAATTGTTTGTCTAAACCTGGATCATTCTTTCTAATACGCCTGACTAGTATATATTCGTAACGGTTATACTTTGCGTTTTAATATATGACTGAGTTAGCAATACAAATCCTAAATCAACCTTACTCCCAAGTTGAAATATTCCGTTTTGCTGCTGATAAGCAAAGAGCAAAAACTGTTGGCCTTGTACCTAGTAAAGAAATAATTATTCTAGGCGTAATATTAATTTTCATTCAATTTTTAGACGGTATTTTTACAGCTTATGGCGTACACGCTTTTGGAAATTCTGCTGAAGGTAATCCAATAATTAGATCCCTCATGAATGCTATTGGTCATATACAAGCTCTGGTTATAGTGAAATCTATTGCAATTATGATAGTTGGATATCTTTGTCTGGTATCAAATCAAATTTCCTGGATTGCCGGTGCCATGAAAGGAATGATTGGAGTTTATATGTTTGCAGCAATAATCCCTTGGTCCGCAATAATTATTAGCCATGTTGCCTAATTAAACTCGTTATTAATAGTTAAATAAAAAAATTAATTATAAATCTTGAATATTAAATCAAGGTATTATTTTGATTTAAATAGAATTGAAACGTCGTAATTTTTTGTTGATAAAATCCCTTCTAAGCTATTTGAATCGACTTCTGTTATCTTTAATTTATAATCTTTATCCAGACAGCCGATCTCTCCAGTTTTGACATTAACAAATCCACCATTGCAATTTGGTTCACTGAGTGCCAAAAAAGCTCCGGCAGAAGAAATTTCAAGATCTACGGATCTCCGAAGTCCATCTACTTGCAACCATTCTCCATGATAGCTTCCATTTGGAATTCCATCAGGAATGGCTTTAAAGCCTAAAAAATATGAGGCAAGGCTAAAAAGTGCTACTCCAATAAATAAAGAAGTGACAGCAAAAAATAGTTTTTTAAACTCCACAGTCCTTTGAGACTTTTTAGTCAATCCCAGTCCCACTGAAACATACGGACTAATACTTACAAACGAGTCTAAGTTAGAACACTGATTATTTCCGCCATAGGCATGGCTGATAACATTTTCATTTATCTTGCTACTAGTTAGAAGCACTCTTTTAAAAGCTTCTGCCATTTCTTTCGCTGAAGAGTATCTATTTTTTGGTTTTGGATTTAGGGCTTTCTCTAAAATTTCCTCATATTTAGAAGGAATTTGCCCACGATATAAATTTGAGACTCTAGGTACTTGAAAACCAGTTTCTAGTAGATAGTCAATAGCCTCCGCACCATCTAGATTCTGTAATCTTCTTTCACCTGCTAAAAGTTCATACATCATCAAGCCAGTAGCATATAAATCTGACTCAACTAAGTATTCTCCTTTTTTAATATATTCTGGTGGCAGATATTGAGCTGTGCCAAGCAAAATACCTGTCTTTGTCATTTTATTTTGATTTCCGATGCGTTTCATCAAGCCAAGATCCACTAGTTTTGTAGTGCCATCTTTTGAAACAAGAATATTTTCTAATTTAATATCTCGATGTAAAATTCCTCTACGGTGTAACTCTTCCAAGGCTGAAAGAGTTTGAATCATGATATTATCAATTTCTTCATAACTGGGCAGTTTTTCATCAAGAAGCGTCGATGCGTCTTTGCCTTCAACATATTCCATCGTATAAGCAATGGAATCATTCATTTTTATAAAATCGTAAGCAGATACAATATTAGGATGTTGAATTGATTGCGATATATGAAGTTCATCTAAAAATCGTTGTAAAGTGTTTTCATCAAATGCTTCTGTATTTGTAAGAATCTTAAGAGCAACTAATCTGCCATTATTTTTTTGATCCTTAACAAGAAACACTGCACCAGCTGCACCTTCTCCTAAAAGCTTAATAACTTCGAATCGTTCGGCCAATATTGGTCGATCTATAATTACTCTAGTTGTATCGTTTTGTTCTGCTCCCACACTTAAGTATATCGGCAGTATAATTGGATTATTTAAGTTACCATTCTGAAATATTAAGTAGTGCCAAAACCCTTTATTCCATTGAATAAACTAGCAAAAGTTCCTCTCTGCCTCGTAAGACTTGTAATGAAACCTCTTTCTGTACTGGTAATATCTTTGGAAATAGATTCACAAAAGTAGGAAAAAGAGCCGGATCTTTGATTATAAAGTTATCGGCAGCAAGTATAACATCCCCTTTTTGAAGAGTTAATAAGTCATAAATTCCCATTTTATCAAATCCCATAACTCGATACCGAGGTGTTGGAGCTAAAGATCCATAAAGTTCAATAAGTCTAATTTGAGTTGCAGCATTTGCAAAACCAAGTGCTTTTTCTAAAGAAACTTTATTAAGTTTGATATGTTTGGTTTTTACTCCTTCTGTTGTCCGCGCATAGAACCTTGTAGGATCAAACTTTTCAGTGCCATCTTTAGATCCTCGTTTTCCAGTATTTGTTGAACAAGAAGTAATAAAAAAAATGGAGAGGAATAACGCCGAGAAAATAGAAGTTTTTATATTTTTCATGTCATATCTTACAAATAGCATTAATATCTGAATTATTTAATCGAATTAACTTCATACGCTCAGCAATTAAAATCTGAGAAACTAAATTGCAGGTATCACTTAGTTTGTCGTTAACTAAAAAATAGTCAATTTTATTTTGACTGAGCAAATTATTAACTGTCTCATATTCTACTTCAGCTGTTCTTAGGCGTCTGCTTAATTCTTCTGAAGAAATACTACCCCTGGCAAATAGCCTTTCTTTTAGAATTGCTCCTGAAGGTGGTACAATAAAAATGGCAACCGAGTTATTTGGCACTTGATTTTTAAAAGTTAACGCCCCTTTAATATCAATATCCAAAAGTAGATCTACTCCATTTGATAAAGAATCCTGGACTGAAGATTTAAGGGTTCCATAAAAATTGCCATGTACTTCTTCGTATTCAAAAAACTCCCCATTATCTATCTTACGATTGAATTCTTCCCTAGAAACAAAAGAATAACTTTCCCCTGGAATTTCTCCAAATCTTTGTAATCGTGAAGTGACAGAAATTGAAAATGAACAAGGTGGAAAATTATCTACAAGATAATTAGATATTGTAGTTTTACCCGCACCAGCAGGTCCACAAAGAATAAAAAGTATCCCTTCTCTCTTCATTATATTACTCTATATTTTGAACCTGTTCTCTTAATCGCTCAATTTCCACCTTAGCTTCAACAACTAAAGATTGAATTTTGGGATCTTGAGTTTTTGAACCGATTGTATTCCATTCTCGAAAGAGTTCCTGAGTAACGAAATCTAACTTTCGACCCTGTGGATACTCCAAAAAAGTATCATCTAATTGATCTAAATGACTGGCAATCCTCACTAGTTCTTCACTCACATCTACTCTATCTGCTAGAATTGCAATTTCTTGATTAATTCTTATTTCATCTTTTGAGAAATCAATTCCTGTGGCAAGAATTCTTTCTTTTAATTTCTTTCCTTTTTCTATTGCGGAACTCTTGGACAATTTTTCAACTTTCTTTCTTAATATTTGTAAGTTACTTGCTTTTTCTTGAGCATCTTTAAGTAATGATTTCCCCTCTTGATCTCTCATATGTGTAAGTTTAGAAAGTGCGATATCAAGAGCAGCAAACAAAACTTTCTTTTCTGAGTTAAGATCTTCTGATTCATCACCTACTAAAACTTCCTTATTTGTAAGTAGTTCAAAAACAAGGGAAGTACGAGTGTCATCATTCCATGCATCATATTTCCTTAGTGCATTACTAGCAGCTTCAAAATAACTATCCATTACAGCTTCATTTAAATCAATTTTAACAGAAGCGCCGGAAACAAGTTTTCTTGTTACAAAAATATCAATTCGACCACGGGTAAGATTACTAGAAATTATTTTGCGAATATCATTTTCAAGTTCATTATAAATCCTAGGTAATTTAATCGAGAGATCTAAATACTTATGATTAACTGTTTTAATTTCAATACTTACAAAAACTCCTTTGTGTTGCGATTCTCCTTTGCCAAAGCCTGTCATGCTGTGTGTTTTAGATTTACTTAGTTTCTTTCCAGCAGACATATTTTTGCTCTATTAAAAAATTAATTCTCAAGCTTATAAACTTTTACAATATGATTTTTAAGACCTTCCAGTGTTATTGGAACTGTTCCAACTTCAGCAACCACTACACCAGCTGCCAAATTTGCTAAGTGCCCTGCAATTTCTGTTGAGGAACCAGAGGCAACCGCCGCAGTATAAACAGCAGTAACAGTATCACCAGCACCACTAACATCAAAAACTTCAAGAGCTTCCGTTTCTAAAAGAACAGACTTTCCTGAAGCTGGACTTAATAATAATCCATCTTCTCCCATTGTGATAATAACTAAGTCTACGTTCCATTTTTTTCTTATAATATCAGCCGCCTTAATTGCGGTAACTTCATTAGAAATAGTAATTCCAGAGGCAGCTTCAGCTTCCTTTCTATTTGGTTTTACAACACTAAATCCATTGTAAATCGAGTAGTTTTTTGGATGTGGATCTAAAACTAATGGTTTTTTTGAAATATTTAAAATACCATTTTTTCTAGCATTGGATAATTTCATTAATACTGGTTCACTAATACTTCCTTTACCGTAATCTGAAACGATTACGGCATTAACAGAATCTAGTTGTGCAGTAACAACGGCTGCTAAACCTTCACAAAGAGCGTTTCCAGGAGAAGAAGTCTGCTCTCTATCAATTCTAACAATCTGTTGTCTTTGGGCGATAACTCTGGTCTTAAGTGAGGTTGGTCTACTTTCTAGTTTTATTATGCCCTCTCTGTTTACTTTTTGAGAATCGAATATCGAGGAAAGAATCTTTCCTTCGGTATCATCCCCTATAAATCCAGAGATTTGAACCCTGACACCAAGATTAACAAGATTATTAACAACATTCCCAGCACCTCCGGATCGATCTTCTGTGCGCATGACATTAACTATGGGCACAGGGGCCTCAGGAGAAATTCGATCAACAGCACCCCAAATATATCGATCTAATATTAGGTCTCCTACAACAAGTACGGAAATACCACTAATTTTATCAAGTGCTGAAAGCAACTCTTCTTTTGGTATGTTCATCTGATTCCACTTTGACTTTCTTGAAACAGTAAAAGAATAACATCAAATTGAATAAGGACAAAATGGCTGATTTTTAAAGAGAATCTTCCTGAGAAAGGAGAGATAATCCTTTGAGGAATACGATATCGGGAGAAATTAATCGCATACAAATATTATTTAATCCTGGACATACCCTTCTATTACATGGACTGCAAGCAATATTAGATTTAATAACTAGACTCTCCATCTGATACGGTGCAACTCTTTCTGGATTTGTTGGTCCAAAAAGTGAAATATAAGGAACAGCTAAGGCAGCAGCCATATGTCCAGGTCCAGAATCTGGCCCAATCAAAAAACTAAAGCGTTTAATAATTGAAATTAATTCAGAAATTGTTGTCTTATTTACTAAATTTGAAACACGTTCCGATCCTAACGCTTGAAATAATTTTTCAGCCATCTCTGATTTTGTTTTATCTCCTAATAAAACAATTCCACATTTGCTCTCAGCTAAAAATCTTTGAGCAACTTTTAAATATCCTTCAAACTTCCAATCCTTGGTTTCCCAAGTTGAGCCCAATACAAATCCGATAAGCTTGCCAGAGTGGCGACTAATCTCAGAATTAATTTCTTTTGATAAAGTTTGAAGATCTAAACAAAATTGCAATTTATTTGGTAAAAGTATTCCTAAAAAACGAGGAAAATCTAAATAATGCTCAAGCTTTGAAGTCTTTTCACTTCGAAAAGGAATATATTTATTATTGAAAATCCAATTAAATTCTTTAGAATTTTTTCTTGCAAAACCAACTCGATTCTCTGCTCCAGAAAAGTATGAAAATAAGCCGCTCTTTAAATGACGCTGCAAATCTAAAACCAGCTCATATTTGTCTTGTCTAATTTGCTTAAGAATCTCACGAACTGCCAAAATCCCTTTTGATCTCTGAAAAACATAGGTTTTATCAATATAGTTATTACCTTTTAAAAGATCCTGACATTTAGGTTCAATAAGCCAACCTAGATGAAGTTGTGGATAAGAATTTTTAAGTATGTGTGCAATTGGCAATGCTCTTACTACATCACCGATAGATCCCATTAGGACAATTAGAACTCTAGAATTTGAAGTAATTAAATTAGGAGACATATTACATTTATTATCTTACGACTTTGCAATTTGGATCCCATGCTTCATGCTGCCGTAAAGCAAGACTCATTATTTCACAAAGATACTCTGAAAGTTCATGCTTTATGCAGGCTCTACGCCATCTACATAGGTAAAAATCTCTTAGTTCCTTTCTTGAACCATTGGTTATATATGCTTTATCAAAATCAATCAGATAAACTTTTTGATCCTCTCCTAGAAGAACATTCCCCGGGTGCAGATCTACATGTACGACACCATTTTGAATTAGTTCAACAATCATCATAGCGGCTTTTGCAGTAATATTTCTTGCTGTAACTTCATCAGTCTTAGAAAGACTTGCAAGGCTCCTAGATCCGACTATTTCTTTAGTTACAAGCCAGGCAGAATAAAAGATATCCCCTTTGGTTTGAACAAAAGTAACAGGTTCAGGAGCATTAATACCAAGAGATCTTACAAGTTTCAAACTTTGGTATTCTACCTGTGATCTAGTAGAACCCCAACGAAGATACCGACTTCCGATAAACTTACTAGCAAATCCACCTCTTCTATAATTCTTAACAACAACAGAACCAATTTCTGATAAAAATAACTTTTGAATACTACGTCTACCTTCTAATCCGACAGTATTTCCAGTTACAGGAGATTCAATTACCTTTAATATTTCATTACATTGAATCTCAGTTAGTTTTTTAGAAAAACCAAAGATATAATCCTTGTAGGTTGAAGTAAAAAATTCTTCAGCTTGTTTCATAATAATGCTTTATAAATCACACACCCTCATAACCCCTCTTAGTGCACTTTCTGCACTAACATCCGTCATACATAACTCTGTTCCTGTCGGACACTTATTTGCACCATGTGCACTGCAAGGTTTGCATGAAAGTCCCTCCCTTTCTATTACAATAGCTTTGTTCCTCCAAGGACCAAACCCAAAACTAGGTGAAGTGGCACAGAAAATCGCAACTGCTGGAGTTTTAAATGAAGAAGCTACATGAAGTGGCATACTGTCATTGCAAATCAGAACCTTTGCTTCTTTAATAATAACAAGAAACTCAAGAATATTAGTCCTACCTACAACATTAATTAAACTAGTATTTTCACAGACTTTTTGACTAACTTTAAAATCATCCTTAGATCCTAGCACCACAACAGAAAGATCTAATTTATTTTTAAGAAGATTCCCGAGTTCTTGATACTTCTTCCAATTCCACATCTTAGTTTTCCAAACACTTCCAGGAGCAAGAACTGCATATGGTTTAGAAATTCCAAATTTCTCAAGAATACTGGCCGAATCAATGTTTTTTGGAATACATAAACGTAAATCAAAATCGCTCTCTGAGAATTGTGAAGCAAGACCTAGGATTGACATATTTCTAATTACGTCATGTTCCCCTATCGGACGATCCATCTTATCTTGATATAAAAAACTGAATTTTGCTTTTTTGAATCCTACTCGATTTGGTATCTGAGAAAGCCACAAGAGCAGTGAGGAACGAAAAGACTTATGAAGTGAAAAAACAATTTGAAAATCATGAGACTTAATCTCAATTATTTTTCGATAAAAAGCTAAAAATCCTCTATCTGAGTTCCTCTTGTCATAAACAATAATCCCCTTCAAAAAGGGATCTGCTGATAAAATCTCAGCTCCAATCTTGGTTGTCAAAACCCAAAGTTGGCTTTCTGGATATTTCTTCTTAATTCCAGCAATTACTGGAGTGGATAAAACAATATCGCCAGGAAAACTTGTTTGCACTAAAAGAATTTTCACTATACATCATTCCAATGGGAAAGATCGACCAGAAGAAAGTACTTCTTGCATCCATTTTAATTGTGCCTTTAGACCCTCTTCTAATGTAATACTAGGATAAAATCCAAGTTCTTTCTGGGCCCTACTTGTGTCGGCACTTGTCTTTCTTGCCTCGCCTACCATTTTATTTGAATATTTTAAATTCAACTTACCAACATTATTCTTTATAATATTTAGAACTTGGTTTACAGAGGCATTGGTCCCACCACCAATATTGTAAACAGCACCTTTGTCTCCCTTCTGGGAAGCTAAAATATTTGCTTCAACAATATCATCAACAAATGTAAAATCTCTAGTTTGCTCCCCATCACCAAAAATTGAAATTTCTTCTCCTACAAGGGCCTTCTTACAAAATCTTGTAAATGCCATATCCGGTCTCTGCCTAGGCCCAAAAACAGTGAAATATCTAAGGGAAACGGTCGATAAATTAAATTGACTTGCATATAAAGAAACTAAATTTTCAGCAGCGAGCTTTGTAACTCCGTATGGACTTACTGGTGAAGGCAAAGCGAACTCAGTAGTTGGAAAAGATTCAGCATCTCCATAGACCGAGGAACTTGAAGCAAAAACAAGTTTAATTTTACTATTTACCGCTTTAATTGATTCAAGCAACTTCTGTGTTACTAAGATATTGTGATCAATGTAGGTTCTAAAATATTCACCCCAACTTGCACGAACACCAGCCTGACCAGCCTGGTGAAACACAACATCTATACCAGCAAGCAATGTCTTTATATCATCATTAATTAAATTTTTTTCAATAAATTCAAAGTTTTTGGAATCTAGAGCACTCTTAATATTTTCTTCTTTTATTTGTCTAGAATAATAATCAAGAAAACAATCAACACCGCGCACCTTATGGCCAAGTTTCAATAATCGATCTGTTAGAGTTGATCCTACGAAACCAGCAGCTCCTGTGACTAGACAATTCATTTTAAGGCAGCTCATTTAAAAAATTATTATGAAGAACAAGCTAGCTGAATATTACATACCAAACTATTAATGTCACAACTCCTAACAACATTAAAAAACCAAGTAGAGCCAATAGTTTATCAGAAAAACTTGGTACATTATCGAAAGGATTCACTGCGCCAGTAGGAAATCTTCGATTGGCAGAGGCTAGAGCACCACCTCGTAGTTGTGGCCCTAACATACGATCCATCTTATCAACTGAGGAATCATCAGGTTCAAGATCCATAACTTGGCCAAATGTTGTACTTGGGCTACGCTTTCGCATAGCACCACTATCCAAAGCACCAATATCACCGCTATAAATGGCACCTTTAGGGAGCTCTGTTGTGTATTGTCGTGAAGCTTTCTCTTGATTCTCAGACTGTATTTGAGGAGTTATGACGGGCGGATCGAAAGTAGAGGACGCTGGAGTTGACATAAATCCTGAAGTTGCAGCTTTAGCTCTTGGTCTATTTACCAAAACAATAAAAGTTCCACATGATATTTCGTCCCTATCATCTAATCGAATAGTTCCGCTGACTTGTTTTCCATTTAAACTTACAACGTATGTTATAGGGTCTCCAATTCTAAGTTCCCAGACATGTAATAAAATCTCCCCTTCTTTTGATTCAACCACAAATCTTGGGTTACCTCCTGAATAACCAGGAAGCAAAAGATTCGCTCCAGCACTACCAGCAACTAAAGCTTGTCCATTTTCTGAGATTCTGAATTCATGAATGCCGAGACCTTCTGAAAAAACAACAAGTGATCCTACTTGATTACCGTCATCTTCCCAACTTCTGACTCCGGCTTGATCGGTAAAAAATATAACTAAAAAGGTGTCCGCGAGCTGAAGTCTGTCACCTGGTCTCACCAGGCAGACCTGATCTTTTTTTAAGGGCTTACCGTTGTGCCAAGATCCATTAGTGCTACCTAAATCGCGATAGCACCAGTTTTGACCCAAAGAGAAAAATATCCCATGTCGCCTTGAGATAGAGCCCCTTTCTACCTTCAACCCTTGCCCTGGATCTCGACCAACAACTGTTTCAGTTGAAATTACACCGACTGTTTTGCGAATTCCATCGGGAGATTGTTCTTCAAGGCGAATAGCCTTCATGATTTATTACCAAAAAATTAGGATCTCTACTAAAAGTCGATCGTTACATAGACTAATCGGTGCGGCAAGTAGTTCTTAAGGATAATTTCAAAAAGTTACGAAAGTTATCTTGATTTCTTAACTGCTAACGCAGGATCTAATGCTTTTAAGAGGATCGCCACGGATTCAAAAAGTGATTCGGGTATTGAGGAATCAATATCAAGTTTCGATAGGGTTTTGGCCAAAGAAGGATTTTCAACGACTGGTATGGCAAACCTCTGAGCAATCTTAACTATTTGATCTGCTGAATAATTCTGACCCTTAACTGAAATAGTCGGGGCATCCTCTTTTTTGGGATCAAAAGAAAGCCCAACGGCACTTTTAAAGAGTGTGTCAATTTGAATAGAAGGTTTCATTTTTCTTACTAGGTTGTTTATTGGTTTTGTTAATAAGTACTTCCTCACTAGATGCTTTTTTCTCAACCATCTCGATCTGCATTTTTGAATTTAACCTTGACTTGCCTAAATCAGAATCACCAAACACAGGAATATTAGTCTGAGTACTATGAAAATGCTTGACCATATCATTCAAAATCTCTCTAAGTGTCCAGCCAGTAATTGGCTTATCATAGACATATGTATTTCGAAGTTCGGCAAACAATCTCTTCCATCTAGAAGTTGCAAAAGAAACAACTAAAAATCGTGTAAAAGAATTTGCTTGATCATACTTACTGATTAGTTCAACTATGTCACCCTCAAATCTATCAGTATCAATAATTACTAAAGTTATAATTCCTTGAGAATCCATATGGGTATAAAAATCATCAATGGATCTACAATTTATTGGACTAATTCCGATTGAATCTAAACTTGTATTAACGGTCACCTGTTGAATTGGATCCAATAAAATAGTTAAAACTCTAGGCCAGATTTTTTCCTCACTAAAATTGGTACGATTGGCAGCAGGAATATAAATACTAAAGATGCTACCCTCACCCTCATGACTTTGAACGGTAATCAAACCATCGTGCTGTTTCATAATAGAATAGGCAGTCGAAAGCCCTAAACCCGATCCAGCTATTCCAATTCCAGTGACTGCATCTACATTTTTTGTTGTAAAAAATGGTTCAAAACATCGGGAGGTCATTTCTTCATTCATGCCTACACCGTTATCTCTGATTTCAATTCGAATATATTCACCAGGTGCTAGTTCCGGATCAATTTCTCCTGAACGTAACTTAGTACGGCTGCAATTGATAGAAACTTGGCCTATGCCTGATTCAAAAGCTTCTTTTGCATTAACTAATAAATTACTGACTGTTTGCTGAATTTGCCCCTTATCTCCATAAATACGACAATCTCCTTCAGCTAAATCAATCTTAAAATCTATCCCAGATCCCAAAATTGTCTTATATAAATCTTTAGATTGCTCGATCAATTCTGTAAGTGAAAAATTAGTTTTCTCTCGAGTATCAGAGCTAGAGAAACTTAAAAGTTGCTTAACAAGCGCGGCACCCCTACTAGCTGCACTTTTAATTATATTTACAGCTTCCTTTAATGAGGAATCTCCTTTTAACTGAAGATCCATTAATGATGCCTGGCCTATGATGGCTTGAAGCATGTTATTAAAATTATGAGCAACTCCTGAAGCAAAGAGACCTGCCATACGCATCTTATCTGCTTCTGCCATCCTATTTTGAAATCGATTTGCCATTAAAACAACAGCAATTTCACTGGCCATGCTTGTCAAAAATGACATTCTTGTTGGAGTAAAAAAACCTACTCCGACAGATGGTTCAATAATAATAATGCCAACCAGTTGTCCAAGTGAGACCAAAGGCACCACAGCAAAAGGAGCAGGATCAAGTTTTTCAAATATCAACTGTAATCCAGAGCAAGTTTTTAAATCCTCAGGATAAATAATTACTGGCTCTTTTCTTCTAATTACCTGATCCAAAAGTGGATTTTGATCTACATTAAGTTCAATTTGTAAGTCTACTACCCTTTTCCTAACTCCTGGTCCAAAGCCAGCTTGTCCTAAGATATGAGTGCCTTGTTCATTGATAACTCCTAACCACAGTCTTTTGGCAGCTAACTCCTGATGTAGGACTTTAAATGCATGAGTAGAAATTTCTTTGGGACTTAAATGTCGGGTTAATTCATGGCTCAATCGATAAAGAGCAGCAAAAAAATCTGCCTGTTTCTTTTCATTGGCATACAATTCGGCCTGTCTAGTTGCCAAGGCAAATTGATTTGCAGCTGCCCCAATAAGTTCAAAATCGGCTACGGTATATGCCCTACTTTCTTTTCTTGATACTACAATTGCACCTAAAACTCGTGTGCCTAAAATAAGTGGATGAACTACTGTAGCCTTGAGTCCCTCCAATTTAGCAACCTTGACGACAGCTCTTGGATCTTCTTGGATATTATCTACTAAAATACCTTTTTTCTCATGAATTGAAACTCGGACTAAAGAAGGACCATTAACAAGTTTTTCCACTTCATGAACATATCTTTGACTTAATCCTTCTGCAGCTACGAGTTCCAAGCTATCAAGTTTTCCATCATAGAATAAAACCATACCTGCTTCAGAAGCTGTTGCCTTTATTAAAGCTCTAAGACCTTTTGATGCAACTAATGAAGGATCTACATTTAGCTGTAAAGCTCTGGAAACTTCATATAAAGCTTCAATTCTTTGTTTTTGAACTGACATTTCTTCTTCAGCATGTCTAATTTCAGTAATATCAATACCGATACCTTCCCAACCAATCAAATCATTAGAGGAAGAAAATAGAGGTACAACTCTTAGAAGTAAATTTTTAATTTTTCCATTTTTTTGATTTATAATTCTTAGTTCTTCTGTAAATTCATTGGGAGTAACTAAGAGACGTGAAATTTTCTCTTTTAATTTATAAATATCTTGTTTATGTACGACTCTCCTCCAAAAAGCTGGGCCGCTTCTAAGAAAACGTTCAGGTTCAATTCCGAATACACCACTGCAATTTCCAATTACTTCTGATACGGAAAATAAAGCGTCGGTTCTTATAATAATTGTATTGCCTTGCTGTAAAACTCTTTCATAACTAGAACGGAGCTCGGTAATTTTAGAAGGATCAATTAAAAAGAGCTTTGTTGGCATACCGACTAATAAACAGCCTGCATTTAGGGCAATAACACTAAACTCAAATGAGTGCTCTTCGTTAAGTGAAGGTTTCGTAAGATTACAATCGAAGACTACCTTTCGATCAATATTATCTAGAACTTTTAATATTGAATTTTGCGCAATTACTTGGAACTTTGGCCCAAATAACTTTTCAATGACTATTTCGTAATTTTTATCAATTTGAGAAACTTTGGATAAATTAAGAAACTGAAATGCTAGATCACTACAAAATATAACTTTTCCTTGTGAATCTATCTGGATAACAATTCCAGGCAGAGACCTAATCAAACTTGAGTTATAATCCTCTTGCATTTCTTAAGCCTTATCTACAACAACAACATTCGATGACCTAACTCTCTTAATAAAATCTTGTGTTAGAATTTCATGATGTAAAGCATTACGATGTCCTTTAATTTCTGGACAACCATTTTCTTCTTTATTTTCTCTCTTAACTTCATCCCATGACATAGAGATATCTTTTAAAAACTTTCGTCTTTTAAAACCCAACTCAATCAATGAAACAATCAGCAAAACTATTGAAGAAACAAAAAAACCTGATTTAAGTAATTCATACATAAAAATTAATGAAACTTCGCCATTTAAAACAAAGTGTGTAACGAGTTTAATTACATCTTCTCGAAGAAAGATGAAAAAAACCCAAACACAAAACAATAACCTAAATATAAAACCAGGAATTTGCCTTAATCCTTCATTTATTCTTTTGAAACCAGAAGCAGGATTAAGGCGTGATAAATCAAAAGAAATAAGATTAATGCAAAAGAGCGGACCTACTTGAAAAAAATCGATCAATCCAGAAGCAAGTGCAGCTACAAACAGGGAAGTTCCAATTAAGTATACTCCCAAATTGGCCCAACTTTTAAGGGCAGTTATTGGATCTGCAATTCCTTCTCTGCTTAAGGTGCATTCTATCAGTAATTCGATTCTTTCCCAACTCCATGAGATCACTGCCACCATTCCAAGTATGCAGCCAACATAGCTAAAACATTGAGTAATTAGTGAGGCCTTTGCTACATTTCCTTTTTCTCTTTCATTTCTAATTTTTTTTTGACTTGGTTTATGTTGTTTTTCCTGACTCATATTACAGACCAAGAATAAATATTTTAATTATACTTCCACTTATCAGAGGTATAGATCTAAGCAGATTTTGATCAATTAAAAGGATGGCAAATAAGAATGCGACAATACTTTTAATATGAAATGAATCTGAAACAATTGATAAACGTGGAATCAGCTTAGAAACTACCCCCAGTAAGATATCAATTGTAAAAAGCAGCACACACAAGGGCAAAAAAGCTTGAAATGTTAAACTAAGAGACTTCTCAATCATAACCATGACGGACAATGAAGTAGTGCTTAAATTATACTTACTGCCAATCGGATAGATATCTAAACTCAATTTCAAACATGAAAGACACTCGTAGAGAACACCTGATTGCAAAATAAATATCCAGACTAAATTTTGCATCAGCAAAGCAAAATATGGTTGGTTCAGATTTGAGTTTGGATCATATACCGAGCCAATGGTTTGGCCTCTTGCATCGTCAAAAAGAGCACCCCATAAAGATGCGGCATTTGTAATTAAAGTTATAGGTAGACCTATAAAAAATCCCAATATAAATTCTTTTGGAAATTCCCAAAGGTTTAAATCTAATGATTCAGTCGGTTTTAAGATTAAATTTGCAATAAGCAATGACAAAATTATTTTAATCCCAACTCTTATTAAACTTCCTCCCAGTGGGAGTACCATTAAAAATCCCAATGATCTAAAAGAACAAAGTATTAAGTTTTGAATTTCAAAATTCACGTTTTTCCAATTAGATGAATAAGAGAGAATGATTGAATAAAAAATGATTGAAGTTGGGCATTGATCCAATCACTAGAAAAATACAGTCCAAAAACTAAGGATAGGAATTTGACAAAATATGCAATTGTTTGCTCCTGGATCTGTGTGGCGGATTGAACAATACTTACTAATAAACCTATTGTTGAACCTAAAAGTAATAATAAGCCTGAAATTAATATTACTAACAAAAAAGCGTGTCGAGTTATTTCTTCAAACATAAGATTGAACTAACCCTCTGGTAATTAATGTCCAGCCATCACATAAGACAAATATCAAAAGTTTTATTGGCAGAGAGATCATGACTGGACTGACCATCATCATTCCCATACCAGCTAAAATATTTGAAACAACCAAATCTATTACTAAAAACGGAAGGAGCAATACAAAGCCAATAGAAAATGCTTCTTTTAACTCTGTAAGCATAAATGCCGGTAAAAGGATCCAAATATCATCTTCTGGTAAAACTTCCACAATTTTAACTTCGCTATTTTTTGTTTCTACCTGAGATGTCTTTAGTTTTTGAAATGTTTTGATTTCTTCTTTTGCTGAATGTTTTTTTAGAAATGACTTCCATGGAAGAGTAACCGCCATCATTTTTTCAATTTCTAGTTTTGTTGGTATTTCAGATAAAGACGGCTTGTCAAAATTAGCTAGAAGTAAAGTAGTATTATCAATCACTGGGCCCATAACAAAAAGTGTTATGGCCAACGATAAAGACATTATGACCATATTGCCTGGTACTTGCTGAGCACCGAGTCCACTTTTTAATAAACCTAGAACAATACTGACTTTTAGGTATGAAGTAGAAATTCCCATCAACATTGGCACGAAAGAAATTCCTAACCCAAATAAGATAAGCCATCCAGGGTGTGTTGTGCTTTGTAAAATATCCATGATATCTCTCCAATCATTTAGTAGATGATACAACTGTAAAGTCTTTAATTTTATACCCAGCCATATTTAATTCTTTCACAATAGAAGCCTTCTTTTGCCAGAGCTGACTTTGTTGACTCGTATCTGCTGAAATAATACTTACACTAACAACCCCAGGTTGAATTTCATTTATCTTTAGATATGCATTATTTTGGCCATCTTGATTTATTTTTAATTCTACACCAGTTCCTTTAATTCCTTGCCAAGATTGAATTTGACAAATTACATCTTGAAACTTTGCTAACCTATCTTTTCTTTCCTCATTATTTAAAAATGATTTTTCTTCTTGATGTTGATTTTGTCGCTGCTGGTTATTAGAGTGTTGCTTAAGGAAATTTTCTGCATTTTGATTTAAGGCACCTACTTCTGAAGAAAGTTTTGGTTCCTGTGATATCTCAAAATAATTACCCTTTGAATCAATTACAGATTCTTGAAATGAAGGTATTGATTCTGAGGAAATGGATTTTTCAATCTTTTTTTCTAAAAAATCTTTTAAAATAGCTTGTTCGCTTATTTCAGAGTCCATTATTGAACTAGCTTTTAACTTTAGCACTTCGTCTTTTTGAGATATTAGATCATTCAATTTGGTTAATTTTTGTGTTTTTTCTTCAATGCTTTTTAAGGCAATATTTTTTTGATCCTGAGTTAAGCTTATCTGTTGTTCAATATTACTTAGGTTTGATTTTGTTTGACGGATACCTGATAGTAAATTGTTCAGCACTTTCCTCTTGTCTTGCTGACTGACAGACTTTTCCTTGAGATTTTCTACTTGCACCAGATGAAGCTGTATATGTTTTTTTTGATTAGCTGCAGCCTGAGATAAATTTTCCAAGGTCTGTGAGAAACTCTTAATTTTAATTTTTTCTCCTCGCTCCTCTTCCTCAGTTAAGCGAGTTTTAAGTTCTAATCTTTCAATTGAAATATTGTCCATTAGTGACCTTGTTCAAGCTTTTTAACTGTTGCACTTAAACTCTCACCAAGTTTTGATAGTAACTCGACTTGCAACCCAAATTGACCTGCTCTTATTTGATAAAACAAAAGTTCTTGAGGTGATAGGTTTTTGCCGGAAAGCATGGCATTTGTAAGCCTTATGAGATCTTTATGAATATCTTGAGTATTAGAGGCCTTATTAAAAATATCACCAAAACTCTTGCCCTCCACTTTGCTTGGAGCAACAATTTCAGCTACGGCTTTACTAGACAATACATTGACCGAATTTTTCAAACCTGAAATCTGCTCCATTATCTCGCCTCCTAATATCTCTATTGATCTAATCAGCTTTTTTTTTGAAATGTTTCCTAAAAACTGAAGTAACTTGACGAAAATCTAAATAAGTGATTCCATTCAACAAGATATGGTAATTAAAAAAAACGACGATCTAAATTGGTTAAAGATTGAAGGTGAGTTTGATTCTTCTTTACAGAACTCTCTGCAAGCCATGGTACAGAATAGAATCGCTAAAGCTGAGTTTGCTGAACAAGATGTCGATTATATTAAAAATCTCTCAAGACCCGTTATTGCTAATAAGCTCTCTGTCTCAAAGGAACGACTAGAAAAGATTAGGCTCCTTTGCCAGCTTTGGGATATTGATTTAAGACCTTCTAAGATCACTTCTCATCGTAAGTTCCTCGGTCCAATTATAGTAACAGCAAAAAAAGCCATTCAGCCTATTCTAAAAATGTTATTAAAAGATACTATAAATCAGCAACGAGACTTTAATGCTGCTGTAATTACCTTAGTTACGGATCTATCGAACCAAATTGATCAGAAAAATCATTAGAAATTCCCCTATTGTGGCCCTAGACGAACAGCCTTAAAATCAATGTGAACTTTATAAAACTTAAAAGTGGATATTACATTGAGACGATTGGTCTCTTCTCTTATTTTTGCATTTGCCCTACTTGGCTGTTCCTTTAGCGAACCGAAGCTGGGTTTTCCAGGACTCAGTAACCGTGGTGTTATTCCCCTTAGCACTACCAATGCTTATGTTGGATCGAATTCCTTCTTAGGTCTTGAAATGGAAAAAAGTCCAAACCTCTTTCATTTCATAGAGAATCGTGGAGCTCCACATGCAGTTCGAATCATGGAACGCAAAAATAGAAGTCCTGAACTAATCTTATTCTATCCCAATGAAGCATCGCTCTATATTGGAGAGTTAAATGACAGTAGATCCAACTACAATTGGATAATACGTGGACCACAAAAAATATCTCGATCTGATTCTCATTTGGTATCGTCTGATAATTTAGATTTAGTTGGTTCTCCTGTTGTTTCTGTTTTTAATAAAATTGAACGGTTTGCTTCTAGAACTCCAAGGACAATTGTAAAGACAGTACCTGTTGTAAATCTTCCGACAGTCAAGCCAACACCTTCAAATAAAGCTAAACCTATTATTAAGAGCCCTAAACCTGGTGCCAATAAAAAACCTTCATCTATTATAACGAAGAAAGAAGCTCCCACTGAGTTTAAACCTCTAAATACAGATCAAATGGCTATTCTCATGTCTCAGGGTTTTGCCGAAAGAGATCGGAATGGCGATGTAATGCATACTGTTCAATCTGATTCTGAGAAAATAGATGATATTGCAAAGTGGTATACTTTGGATGCGAAAAATTCCCAAGCAATTTTAAAAGCTACGGGTATGGAAGGTGCCCAAGCTCTTATTAAAGGATTTCGAGTTAGAATCCCCTTAGCTTTAGTTAAAAATGCAAAACAGATGCAAAATAAATAATAAAAAATGAAAAAACTTTTTATTTCTTCAGTCGCCTTCTTCTTTATTTACAGTTCTGCTTATGCGGATATTGCCTATGAGCAATCTCAAGATGGAACTATTAAGACATTTGAATCTATTATTACAATGATTGGCGATGGTACATTAACTGAATCGACAGCAAAGATATCTATTCCTGATAAGGATCTACATTATCTTACTGGCGCATATCTTTTTTGCACTATCAAAAATGGTGCCTGCCCAGTTATTCTTCAAGCAATCCTGGAAACAGATATTATTAATTCCCAACTTGAGAAGAAAGAAAGCTGTTCAAATATGCTGCGCTTTTGGAAGCATTGGGTAGATAACGGATTTGAAGATCGACTTAGCTACTCTTTAGGGACCGGTTTTCTATCCAAGTATTTCGACTTTAAAAGTAATACTCGTCCAAAATTTCTTAAATGTAGCGCTACTGTCAAAGCTCAAATAAAGCCAGATGTCTCATTGTCAGATTTTATTAAATCTAGATATGAAAAATCAGGCGAATCGTTCAAAGCAATAAATACACTCTTAGGATTTACAAAAGCCCTAAAAACTCAAGGTAAAGATACCTTCGTAGCAACTGGTGCATATAAACAAAAGAAAGAAAATGGTCGAGCTACTAAATAATCAATAGTGCCTTAAGGAAAGTTGGCATGTACAGAACCTTTTATAAAACCATACTACTAGCAAGTATTTTCTTTTGTGTTTCTATTCCTATTGGTCTATCTGCCCAAGCTCGCACCGACTTTGATGGAGATGAGATCTCTGACATACTTTACACTTCAACAGTTCTAACAGAGATTTCTTGGAGAAGTGCACCTTCTGCTTCCGGTGCTACTGCAATTAACGAAAATTTTGGCCTATCTAAAGATGTTTCTATTCCGGGTTACTGGAAGTTAAGTTCGGTTCCGGCTCTTGCGACAGTTCGAATATCTGGCGATTCGTTAGTTTGGAGATTACTAGATCAAGGGGGTGAGGACCTAAGCCAAAAAAAAAATCAAGATTGAAACTTAAAAATCTTATTTCAGGAACTACTCAAACAGTGAAAGGTTTCCCTAAAGGGCTTGCTGCTGAACCGCGCACGTCCAATACCTATCGAAAGTGCTGACGGAAAAGATATTCTACTTTTTGTTAAAAAAGATGAATCAGATACTACTTTTACAACATATTCTTCAGATGGTTCGGAACTATCAAATAAAAGTCTAGTAGGATTAGGTTCCGTTGTAATAGGAGATTTTAACCAAGAAGTGCCTGGTGAAGAGATTCTCTTTCAAAACAATGCCAAAATTAGAATCTACAATCCGAACAGTGGAACAGTAATCGAAAAAGACAAAGTCACAGGAACCCCAGTAGGCGAAATCGTTTTTGAAGTTCCAATTGAGTAGCTGATTTAAGTAGGTTGTCGAAAATAATTAATATAAAATTTCAGTTTATATCCATGGTGCCCAGAGGGGGAGTTGAACCCCCATAGGATTGCTCCCGCTAGCACCTCAAGCTAGTGTGTCTACCATTCCACCATCTGGGCAAGTAAAAAATTATTTCTTAGTTGTCTTAGACTCCGTAGTAGGTTTTGTATTCGTTACTACAGGAGCTTCCGTCTTTTCATTTGGAATCTTTTCTGTCACAGCCAACGCTGAGGTGTCAGTTTTTTCTTCAGACGTAGTTGCAGTATCGGCAGCTTTTGGTGCCATTACAGATCCAGCAAGAACATCAGAAGCAACACCGCCAGTATTAATAGAAGAAGGATACAGTTTTACAAGAAATATAGATGTAACGATAAATGCTATTGCAGATGCAGTGGTAGCTTTTGTGAGAACTGTACTAGCACCTGAAGCTCCAAAAAGTGTATTACTACTTCCACCAAAAGTTGCACCTGCGTCAGCACCCTTACCCTGTTGTAATAAAACAAGAATAATTAAGAAAAGACAGATGGCGATGTGGACGACAAGTATTATTTGAAACACTTTATACAGCTCCTATTAGGCACTAAGTGGCTGAAAACGGTCAAAGATTACAGCTCTAATTTACCACTGTCAATTGGGGCTTCTTTGCTGAGATTTCCTCAACTATACCTAACACTGAATTTGCTAAATCTAAGAAGATTTTGGCAATTGGATGATTGTCCTCACATGCTACAGGCTTTCCTAAATCTCCGCCCTCTCTCACTGTTGGATCCAAAGGAAGTGAGGCTAAAAGAGGTAATCCAAACTTTTTAGCAATGGCAGCTCCTCCACCGCTACCAAAAATATCATGCCTTTTACCATCAGGAGTTATAAAACCTGCCATATTTTCGACAATGCCAATAACGGGCACGTTAACTTTAATAAGCATGTTAATAGACTTTCTAACATCAGAAAGTGCTACCTCTTGTGGAGTTGTAACAACTACAGCTCCAGCTAAAGGATAATTCTGAGTAAGAGAAATTTGTGCATCACCTGTACCTGGTGGCATATCCACAACAAAATAATCAACAACTCCCCAATTTACATCCGAGAACATTTGCTTCATGGCGGTATGAAACATCGGCCCTCTCCAAATCACAGCCTCATCGGGATTGGGAAGAAAAAACCCAATGGAAATATATTTAATGCCGTGCTTTTCAGCCGGAATTAATTTCTCTTCATGATCAACGGTAATCGTTCCTGAACCTAAAAGAGTTGGAATGCTGGGTCCATAAAAATCACAATCTATCAATGCAACTTTGTGTCCGATCTTTGCAATAGATAGGGCCAAATTAACAGCAACGGTAGATTTACCAACTCCACCCTTACCTGAAACAACTGCAATAATCTTGCTCATTTTAATATTACTTTAAATTGTATAAAAATTTATTTATTGTGGCTGAAAGCTTTTCGTTTCAACATCTCTTGATCTTTGATCTACTATAACTCGGCCATTTTCTAAAAGTTCCTTTGCCTCTGAATCTTCACTCTTCCAAGGCTCAGGTGCTTTACCAACGCTCACAGGCCCAGAGGTAGACCAAATTTTTACTGTTTTGGAACCTGCCTTAACCTCTTCTCCTGGCAAAAGTGGTGGCAATCGAGTATCTCTCTCTTGAAGAGATGGCTCAGGTTTTATCTTATCAGTATTCCCATCAGCAAATAAAACAAATGGACTAAAAAGTACCCCACAATAAAGAATGGCTAAAAGTTTGATTTTCATTTTCATACAGTATCACATATTATATCCAGCGAGTATTAGTTTTGCCGGGAAAAAAGCTGACTGGCTCTATATAAAACTAAAACGGCATGATCCGTTTTAACAGTAAAAATATACTGAGCATCAAAAATATAGTCAAAACCTTCTAGGTTTTCACTATATGCTGTTTTTAACAAAACTTACTGTGGCTATTCGAGTATTTGCCTTTATCTTATTAAGCTTATAAATTCACTCCTTAATGATAAAAGACAAGGCGAAAATTGTTGTACTAATCTCTGGTCGAGGATCAAATTTAGAGAGCCTCTATAAAAACGCCATAAATTATAAAATAGTAGGCGTAATCTCCAATAATCTAGAATCACAAGGCCTCGTCTTTGCTAGGAATAATCAAATAGAGGCCGTTTATTCCAAAAGAGAGGATTTTCTTTCTCTAAAAGAGTTGAAAGAAGATATTTATAAGAAGGTACTTTCTTTTTCTCCGGATTTTATTTTGCTAGCCGGCTTCATGCAAATTATTGAGAAAAGTTTCGTTGAGCAAGTTTATGGGAAATTAATTAACATTCATCCCTCAATCCTACCTTCTTTTCCTGGTCTGCATACACATGAGCAAGCCTTAAAAGCTGGAGTTGCCGAGCACGGTTGTACTGTTCACTTTGTTGATAGTGGCGTTGATACTGGGCCTGTCATTGCTCAAGTAAAAGTTGAAGTTCTACCAAATGATATTGAAGCATCTCTATCTCAAAGAGTCCTAGATAAAGAACACATTATCTATCCCTGGGTAACTAATAAGTTAGCCTTAGGAGAAATTACACTTTGTGGACGTTGTGCAAAGTACTCAAAACAAGTTATTGAAGAGGCCCAAGCTTTTGGTTTTCTATTGAGCCACTAAAGAGAAAAGATGACTTTGAAAAACATCACATATTGCGGACACTCTGCTTTTTTAGTGGAATTCAATGACAAAGTCATCGGTATAGATCCTTGGCTTGAAGCCAACCCTCTTTGTCCTGAGAATCTTAAGAATCCCAAAAAACTTGATTATATAGTTCTTTCGCATGGTCACTCTGATCATGCCGGGGATGTTCTAAGATTAGCTCACAAATATAATTCGAAAATATTTGCTATTTGGGAACTTGCTTCAATTTTGATCTCAGAAGGAATTCCAAGTCAGAATATTGTTCCTATGAATAAAGGTGGAAGTGTTTTGGAAGATGGTCTCACAATAACACTTACTCATGCACAACATTCCAATTCCTATGACTCTACTAAGCTTGGAACGCTATATGCTGGGGAAGCATGTGGATTAGTTCTTAGTGATGGTAAAAATGCCATTTATCATGCTGGAGATACTTCCCTATTCTCTGATATAAGTATGATAAAAGAAAGGTATCAGCCAAAAGTAGCCCTTATTCCTATCGGTGATAGATTCACAATGGGTCCAAAGGAAGCTGCACTTGCCGCAAGGTTAGTTGGAGCAGAAATTTCAATCCCTATTCACTATAATACTTTTCCTTTATTAACTGGTACAGCTGCTGAGTTTTCACAGGAATGTAGTAAATTTGGATTAGAAAGTTTAGCACTCGAGCCTGGTAAGACTTTTAACATTTAGTAATATTTTCTTAGAGCATTATAAATGAAAAATAATCACCCCGTCGTAACACTCTTAGGATCAAACTCTGGTAATAATGCTGGAGATGCGGCAATTCTGGCTGGAATAATGGATGTCCTATCTCAACATAATCCAAATACTGAATTTTTTGTACCCACTACTAAGCCAAGTTTCGTTAATAATCATTATGGTGCAAAATACAATGTTAAAGGCATAAATGTGATGCCTTGGACTGGTAGTATTAGACTTTTCGGAATTCCAACATTTAATTGTTTGAGAAAAAGTGACGTTGCTCTTATTTGCGATGGTATCATTTTTGATAAAAAACTTTTCAATCCACTTTTTAATTTTCTTATTACCCTTTTCTTTTTAGCACCTTTTGCAAAACTTTTTAACTGTAAATTGGTCTGCTATTGCACTGGTATTGGGCCTTTCAAGACTCCTATTGGAAAATATATGGCCAAAACTCTAATCAATAGCTGTGATTTAGTAATGATGAGAGAAAGAGATAGCAAAAAACTTTGTGATGAAATTGGAGTTACTCAAGAAGTCTTTCTTACCGGTGATGCAGCATTTATAAATCAAGTCTCAGACGATGCTCGTACCTCTATTGTTGCAGCGGCCGAAGGAATAGATTTATCTGCCCCACTTTTTGGTATCAATGTTACTAGTTATCTAGATCAATGGCTCGATGCTAGTGAACGAGTGAGCAGTAAAGACGACTATACAAAACTTCTTTGTGACTCCCTTAATAAAGCCAAAACTCGTATTCCAGGAGGTTTTATTCCAGTGCTTTTTTCAACCCATCCAATGGATGAATCTTTCGCTAAAGAAGTGGCTAGCAAGGTTAGCGGAAAAGTCATCAGTAATACAAAATATTTAAGCCATGATCTGATGGGCATTATGAAACGCTGCTCCCTATTTATGGGGATGAGATTTCATTCTTTAATTCTAGCTTCCGCAGTTGAGTCTCCTATCATCGGTCTCGTATATGCCCCAAAAGTTAGAAGTTATATGAGACTTTTAGAATGTGAAGATGTAAGCCTAGAATTAGCAAAACTCACAGAAAGCACTTTAGTTGATACCATTGTCAAAGCTTGGACAAATCGGGATCAAATTCGAAAAAGACAAAAGCTGGAAGTTGATAAATTAAAACTCGGTGCTAGATTTGCAGCTTCTACTTTGAGTGATCGATATTTTATGCCAAAAGTAGAATTAGAACAGGTTAGAGTCTAACGGCTAGAGCATTGTTAAATTCAAGATCTACTTATTTTGTAACATGAATTGTTTATCAAATATGCCTAAGCAGTGAAACAGCAGTCGAGATAGCTCCCTCTTCTCGTCCAACAAAACCAAGTCCCTCTGAGGTCGTTGCTTTAATTGCACAAGACTCTTGAGATATTTCTAAGACTTCAGAAATATTTTTTTTCATCTGATTAATAAAAGGTGCAATCTTTGGTTTCTCTAAAAGTAAAGATACATCTATGTTTACAATCTGCCAGCCTTTTTCTTTTACAATTGAATATGCCCTCTTCAACAAATCGATACTATTGGCATTTTTCCATTTTGCATCATTATCTGGGAAAAGATGTCCGATATCACCACTGCCAGATGCTCCCAATATTGAATCAATAATGGAATGCACAATAACATCTGCATCAGAGTGTCCAAGCAGTCCCATATGATATGGGATTTTTACCCCACCTAAAACCAAATCTCGACCTTCGACCAACCTATGAACATCAACTCCTTGACCGATCCTAATGTTCATTTTGCATAACTCAAAAGTATTGGTCCAGGATTTAACTCTCCAGCCATCTCTGTAAATCCATATTCAGAAAGATTCTGCATAATGATTGTTACTGCTACAAACCTAGGAACATAGTTAGCCGTCTGACTATGAAAATGTCCAGCTCTTGCTAGCCTCCAAAAGTCTTTTGTTCTACCTTTTTTAATAGCTCTCCGTACTGCACCGGAACCAGCATTGTAAGCAGCAAGTGCCAAATACCAATCTCCAAATTCATTATATAAATCTTTTAAATGTCTAACTGCAGCCCAAGTAGATCGAATTGGATCTTTTCTTTCATCTCTAAAAAAACCCACAGAAAGTCCATAATTTCTAGCGGTACCCTTCATGAATTGCCAAATTCCAGCTGCTCCACTAGAACTAACGGCTTCAGGTTTAAAGCCACTCTCGATCACACCAACATTTAAAAGTTCAAGTGGTACCCCTTCTCTTGTAAATAATTCAATTAGTTCATCATATAATTCAGAGCGATTATTATAGGAATTAACTATAAACTTTCTATTTTTTTCAGAAAAATTTTTGATTTCCTTAGTAACCTCAGGAGTCACTACTAATTTCGGAGAAGGGTAAGCAATTTGAGGAATTCTATGGGAATTATTTGAGATTGTTCTGGAGAGGTATCTTTCGCTTTGAGTTCTAGAACGATTAAAATTCGGTATTGGTCCTTTATCTATTAGTTTATTAACATGCTTACCTTGATGAAAATTAGATTGCGGAATTGAGCAGCTCTGAAGAGACAGCACGAAAATAAGCAGTGGTGGCCAAAATAAATACCGTGACTTACTCACTAAATTTCCTATTGCCCTAAATTCAACATTTACTTAAACTAACTTAAAGTAACACGTTCCGATTTTATTTTAAACATTAAGCTTTTGCTTATGTTTCAGAATGATCCGGTCGTGTAGCATATTGACAAATAAGGATATAGTCCAATAGGACGTGTTAATTATCCGAAATTACTAAATTAATTTTTGGAACTAACTGTTATGAAACGAACTTTTTTAGCTCTTTTTATTAGTTCAATATTATTAATTGGGTGTAGTAATTCACTCCCCTCTTTAGATAAATCAAGATGGCTAGATTCTGGATCTCTTGTGATTTCTCGTCCTGCTCCTTCCTTTGATGAATCGAAGGCACCAAACCTTTATGCTTTTATGCCTGTAAGGACTGACAATATAAAAATAGGAGAAGGCAACGAAATTGGATTAACAATTGACATTAAGGCAGGAATTCTCTCTATCACAAAAAAAGGCCATAAACTTTTCTCTATTCCTGCTGAGATATCTACAAATATTAAAACTGGAAAGTATTCAGTAATACTTAAACAGAATGAACCCCTGTGGTATGCTCCTGATAATTATTTTACAAAACGACGCTTAGAGATTCCAGCTCAAGGAAGTATCGAACGCTTCCGTCGTGGTGCACTTGGAGATAGTGTGATTTTTTTTGGTACCGATCTTTCTATTCATTCCAGCCCAGTAAACGAAAATTCCATAATTGGAGCTAGAGTCTCACCAAGCGAAATAGCTAGTATTTACGATAGTTTAGATGCTGGCTCGACTGTTATAATAAGATAACTTGTATCTGACGCACTTTTTCTAGTGTTTTAATCATAACACTCTTGAAAGCAAAACTTTACAGTTTGCTCGCTGACCTTCTTTTGTGCATTATATGGATTTTTTCCATAACAAGCCATAAGTCTTAGGCAGTACATCTTAAGTCACAATTAGGTATAGGGTATGAAGTTTGAATCTGTAGGTGATGGCGTATTAAAACGAAAAGAACGTCGAATAGTTGGACTATTTATCGACGGCACAGGACTTGATAGAGCCACACGAAGACTCAAAAAAAAGGTAGACCTTAGCCGATTAGTAAGAGGTGTCACCTCAGGAAGCGTTCCCGTAGTTGCACGCTATTATACCTTAATTCCATACGAAGACGATTCTAGACAGAGAGCTTTTCTCGATGCTGTTCATAGAGCTGGGCTAACTGTTATCGTCAAGCGACTACCTCCTAAAGGAATTGGACGGCAGGTCAGTGTTGATGTTGAAATGGCTGCTGATATAGTAGCTTTCGCATTGGGACATACTAATTTTAGTACTCTTAGTGCGTACAATCCCAATGATTTTGTGGGATTAGGCAGCGCCTTACCTTCAGCAATGCCATATACAGATGGTAAGGAATTAGAATCTAATCTAACCATAGATCCAAAAAATGTGGTTGTTCCAAAGGTTCAGATAGCCTTAAATGAAAATGTAAATAAAATCATAACTGTGGTGTGCCCAAGCAGAGAGTTGGCTTATCCAATCTCCCTAACAAAAGAATTAGGAATAGATACTGCAACTGCGGACTTTGGAAAATTTAACAATGGTGACATTTTAAAATCAGCTGCAAAGTGGATAGATCTATCAGATTCTGAAACTATCTGGCGTGAGTAAGCTCTTTTCTTGATTTTCCAATATAAATAATTCAGTAGCTCGATATATTATTCAAATTAGGTTAACCTTTCGTTGCTTTCAACTAAACTAACTTGATAGATTAAATCTATGAGTTTTCGTGGTACATCAAAACTTAGAGCTCTTTCTGATTCATCTTCCTCAGGCACTTCTCAGGGATTACGAGTTCCTCCACATTCTCAGGAAGCAGAGGAAGCTGTTTTAGGTGGAATATTATTAGATAACGAATCAATTAATGCTGCACTTGAAATCATAAGCGCTGAGGACTTCTACCGAGCTGCACATAAAACAATTTTTCATGCCATGGTCAATCTCACTGAAAGACGTGAGCCAATTGATATCGTCATTCTTAGTAATGAACTTAAAAGTCTTACAGCCCTCGATGATTGTGGTGGAGTGGAGTATCTTTCTAAATTAAATTCTGCAAGTCCGACCTCAGCAAATGTTGCTTTTTATTCACGAATTATTAAAGAAGCAAGTCTAAGAAGAAGACTAATTCACGAAGCCACAGATATTATTAGTAGTTCATATTCAGATGAAAATGACATTGAAGATTATATTGATTCCGTAGAACAAAGAATCCTCTCAGTTTCTGACTATAGAGTGACTCCTTCGTTCTATAGAGTTGGCGACATCGTTAAAGACTCAATTAAGCAAGTAGAAAAGCTTTATGACCGAAAAGAACTTGTCACTGGTTGTGCAACGGGATTTAAGGATTTAGATAGAATAACTTCTGGGTTTCAACCTTCTGAGTTGATTATTATTGCGGCTAGACCTTCAATGGGTAAAACTGCACTTGCTCTTGGAATTGCTCAGAATGTTGGACTAAATTCAAATAAACCTGTAGCAGTTTTCTCGTTAGAAATGAGTAAAGAACAACTTGTTATGAGAATGTTGTGCTGCGAAGCGCGAGTCGATGGCTCTAGAGTCAGAACGGGACACTTAGGAGAGCGAGATTTTCCACGAATCGTCGAAGCCGCAAGTAAAATTGCAGAAGCCCCAATTTTTATTGACGACTCTCCTGCCTTATCAATTACAGAGATGAGAGCCAAATGCAGAAGATTACATAGAGATTCGAGTCTATCATTAATATTGGTTGACTACCTTCAGCTAATGAGAAGTCCAGCTTATAGTAGCGTAAGTCGAGAACAAGAAATTTCAGACATCAGTAGATCTTTAAAAGCCCTAGCAAAAGAACTTCAGGTACCAGTAATTGCCCTTTCTCAATTAAATCGCTCCGTAGAAAGCAGAAATGACAAACGTCCAATGATGTCAGACTTAAGAGAGTCAGGAGCTATTGAGCAAGATGCAGACGTAATTGGTTTTATATATAGGGATGATTTTTATAACAAAGACTCCCCTGAAAAAGGCGTAGCCGAACTTATCATTGCAAAACAAAGAAACGGTCCAACCGGAACTGTAAGACTCTCATTCTCTCCTGAGAGCACCAGATTTGATGACTTAGTCGAAAGAGAAGATGTTGAGTTTGTATCAAAAGAAAATAATGGCTTTGAATTTCCAGATGCTCTACCAGATCCTGGAGAAGATATCCTTTGATTTCTGCTACGAACAAACCAAGTTGCTTAGAATTGATCCTTCTAATTTTTACTTTATTTACATCTTTCTATATTTTTAAGTTTCCAATCTCCCATATTCCAATTGCTTTTTATGATGATGGGGAGATGCTTTATCATGCTTACAATATCTCAAAAGGTGGAGTTCCATATCTAGATGATCATTCTCATCATTTTCTAGGTTATGTCATACCATTTCTTGCCTGGGGTAAAATTTTTGGTTACACCCCAGAGCTTATCAGACACTATTCTTTTTTTAGTCAAATAGTTACCTCTTTGATTATCTTTCTAATTGCTCGAAGATTCACTTCCTTTGTATGGAGTTTTGTAGCTGCAATTCTTTATATTTCGGCCCGAGAACCCTTCGTTTGTGGTTTTCCCATTCAATATGAAATTAATTCATTAATAGTGCTAATATATTTTTCAATTCTTAAGTTGCTAGAAAATAAAAATAACTTTTGGCTTTACATTGCTTTTTTAATTTCTGGAATTGGCTTTTCCTTTGACCAGCGTGCCCTCTTGTTAGTTACGATACCAATCCTAACTTTATCTCTTCAATCTATTCCATCTTCTCAAAAATTTCTTACATTTCTTAAAGGTGGATTGGCATTTTTAATTATTCCTAGTTTTCTGCTGTTTTATCTGTGGCAAAATGGAGCTATGCAGAGTTTTATAGAACAAACTATTTATTTTCCATCTCAACTAAGAATCGGTAGTTTTTCTTATTGGACCATATTTCTATCCGCCATTAATCTTCATCATTTTCTTTTTGATTCTTCAATTTGGCTAACTTGTATAGGCTTTTTGGGTTACATCTCAATCCTTTTGGGGAAAGAGGAGCTGCCATTCCTAAATCCTATTTTCAGAAAGGTTCTAATTCTCTCCCCTTTTCTTCTCTTTATTATGGCTGGAATGGGCAGTAGAGATTACGATTACTACACAGTCGTTTGGCTTCCCCTTTTAGCAATTCTATCTATCTTCTCTGTTATAATTTTGCAGAAGAGATCCTGGCGATATCAAGCCATGCTCTTTCTGATTTTACTTTCGGCCATACTGCCATCATATTTCAATTCCGTTGGTTTAAGTCATTCAAAAGAAATTAAAGAACAGGGAAGTGATGGCATAGATGAAGTTTCAGAGTATCTAATTCAAAACCTCTCCCCTCAGGATTCTGTATACATTTGGGGGTATCGAATGGATCTATACGTAAGGATTAAAAAACTAAGTCATTATCCATTTACAAACCAAATAATGATTAATCCGGATAGAAAAATTACTGGTAAAGCTAGAGCTTCTCATATTTACAAAAAATATGAAGAAATATTTTTAAAAAACCTATCAGAATCCACTCCTTCAATAATAATAATAGCTTCCAGAGATGTTGATCCAAATCTTCCTTCGCCTTCTGAAAACGCGATAGAAAAGCTCATATTAGAGAATTATCGATTAATACATAGGGTTGAAAAGAATGACTTTCGAAATGGAAGTTCAATTTTCGAGGTCTATCGACAAAAGGTAAATACTTAATTTATCTATATCCGCGGGATTTTTTAAAACCAGAAATATGTCTAGGTCCGCCAAAAATCTTGACTCGATTTCCTAGTAACTTTCTTGAATTTGAACTACCAAAGGAATCTCTCAAGGTGGTCGTTATACTTCTTTGTCTGACACCAGTAAAAGCCGAATCTCTTAATCTGTTTTTTCTTACTCCAGTCAATTTCTTTTGACTTACATTTCCATAACTATTTCCAAACATAGACTGTAAAACCCATCTAATGCCTGAGAATCCGGTATAACCAGCATTTGGTTTATTTTGTGCTAGTGCTGTTTGAGTAATCGTAACAATGAAAACAACAGCAATAAATATAGTTTTTATATAAAAATTCATGGCCCACATGTTAACAGAGCCTGGAAAGCTAATCAATTAAGATTAAATCTGCCTTTTACAAACCCTTGATTCCATAGAAGTAAAACCATTAATCCCCAAAGTTCAAAGCCAAGATTTCTCTGATATTTAAGGTGTTGATCTAACAGTGAAAGAAGCTCTGCTTGATTGATAATTCCATTCTCTTTCACCTCTTTTGAATTGAAAAAGTCTCTAATATATTCTTTCAGTTTGGTCCTGAACCAATAGTGTACTGGAATGCTAAAACCCTGCTTCTTTGAAGAGAGTAATGAAGAATCCATTCTTGTGGAAATTAAATCTCGTAGGATCTTTTTGTTCTTAAATAGATTCGGTTGTTTTTTTGAAAATTTATTAGAAAACTGTAATAAACTCGGGTCTAAAAAGACCGAACGAGATTCAAGACCGTGTGCCATACTCATTCGATCTACTTTTGCCAATATATCATTTGCTAAGTATGTTTGCTGATCTGCCTTTAGAAGCTCTGCTAGGGTAGGCTTATTAATATTTGTAAATAAACTAGATCCTAGACTTATGTATGTTTCCTCAAATTTATCAGATGACACATTTAATCTTTCAGTAAGTAATTTTAGTTTCTGATTAAGAGAAAACATTCCATTCCATGCAAAATGAGCAGCCGCGGATGGGTACATAAGATTTCGTATAAAACGATCTAATTTTTCTTGAAAAGAGACTTTATTATTTGAGGCACTCCAAGTATTAGGCAACCATCGCAACATAAAAAGTATAGACCGAATAGATTGGGGCATTTTATTGTGCAGGTCAGTTGCATTATATGTTAAATAGCCACCAAACAGTTCATCCCCTCCATCTCCAGAAAGAACAACTTTGACTTTTTTAGAAGTAGCTTGACTCAAAAGATAAACTGGTAACGAGGAAGAATCGGCTAAGGGCTCATCTCCATGATAAACAAGTTTTTCAATTAAAGAAGGCAAGTCAAGATTATTAAGATTGATATCTATTACATCAATTGGCACTCCAAGTTTCTCAGCTATTTTTTTACTCTTATTAGTCTCATTAAAAGTTCTCTCATTAAAGTTGGCACTAAAGCATTGAATTTTCGAAGAGAATTTAATTGCCGATGTCAGGGCTAAGTTTGAATCAATTCCGGAAGATAAAAACAATCCAACTGGAACATCGCTTCTCAATCTAATTTTCACAGAATTATCAAAAAGATCTGAAAGATCGGAAACTGTCAACAGACTTTCGTTTTGATTAGGATAAGTTTCATATCTAGATTCATTATTTTTTCCATTTTTTATTTTTAAAAAATGCCCCGGTTTGATTTTTCTTATTCCCTGAATAAGAGTTTCTTCACCAGGAATATAATTCAAAGCTAAAAATTGAGATAATGCCAATTCAGAAAGGTTGATATCATCTTTTAATTTATTTTTACAAAAAACTAAGGCTTTAACCTCGGAAGCAAAACCTAAAATTGAATTGGTTGAAAAGAAATAAAGAGGTTTTTCACCGAAAGAATCTCGAACTAAAAACCCCTCTTTCTTTTGCTTATCAAACAATGCGAAAGCAAATTGTCCATTTAATCGTCCAAAGGCATCTTCTCCCCAGGCTTTAAAAGCTTCTATTATTACCTCCGTATCACTATTTGTAACAAAGATATGGCCCTTTGATCTTAGCTCTTCTTTAAGCTCTAAGTAGTTATAAATCTCACCATTAAATGTAATTAAGATCCTTTGCTCTCTATCCCACATTGGTTGAGAGCCGCCTTCAAGATCAATTATACTTAATCTTGTATGCCCAAAAATAATACTGTCAGCAGAAATAAGATTAATCGCATCCGGACCTCTATGTCTCAAAAGTTGAGTCATTCCATTTACCAGGCTGGAGTCTATGCCGATTATCTCATTCAAAAAGAAGATCCCAGCAATTCCACACATATTTTATGAATGTACCTTTCTTATCGAATAGATTTTTGTGCCACTGGTATGATGATAAATTCTAGTTAGCAACTCAGCGATTATGCCAGCTACAAGAAATTGAATTCCTAAAATCATCAACAAAACAGAGAATAAAAGCATGGCACTGTGATCTCTTACTGTTGAAATAACTCCAAAAAGCCAGAGAATCATCATTGTCACAGAAATAAAGAAGCCCATTCCAAAAAAATAAAAAAACATTTTCCCGAATGCTCTAAGTGGTTTGGTTAGATAATTAACAAAGAATTGAAGAAATATAATATCTTCAAAAACCCCAAAAGTTCTATTAAGATTATATTTAGATTTTCCCAATTTTCTTGGATGAACAGAAATTGGTATTTCGCATATTTTAGCTCCAACTTTTGAAGCTAAAACAGGAATAAACCTATGCAGCTCTCCGAACAACTCAATTTTCTGTAAAATATCGGATCTATAAGCTTTATAAGTTGAGCCAAAATCTTGTACTTCAACTCCACTCACTAATCGCATGGCTTTGTTTGCAAAATAAGAAGGTAGTTTTCGTATCAAAAAATTATCTGTTCTTACTTTTCTCCAACCACTAACAATATCAAAACCTTCATAAATTTTCTCTAAAAATCTTGGTATATCTTCAGGATCATGTTGAAGATCTCCATCCATAATAATTACTATTTCGCCTTGGGCACTATCAATACCAGCAGAAATTGCAGCAGTTTGTCCATATCTTCTAGATAGTTCTACCAGTCGAATTTTTTTATCTTTAAGATTCAATAATCGATTCAGAGTTTGATCCGTACTTCCATCATCAACAAAAATTATCTCAAAATCAGTATTTTGCTTATTTAATACGTCGAATAACTTTTGAGCAAGCAATGGTGCTGACTCTTCTTCATTTAAGACTGGTATTACAACAGAAATCATCTAATTTTAATAAAAATAGAAAAACATATTAAGTAAGATTATATTTAAGGATGCAATAGATAGCTCGAAAACCATCTTTCCAACCTATTTTCTTACCTTCAGCATAAGTTCTACCGTAATAAGATATACCAACTTCATAAATTGCGACCCCTTTACGAGCAACTTTTGCAGTAATCTCAGGTTCAAATCCAAATCGATCCTCTTCAATGTGAATACTTTGAATCACCTCTCTCTTAAATGCTTTATAGCAAGTCTCCATGTCTGTCAGATTAATATTAGTAAACATATTGGAAAGAAGGGTAAGAAATTTGTTTCCCATCATATGCCAAAAATAGACAACACGATGAGGACCTGATCCAATAAACCTTGATCCATAAACAACATCTGCCCTACCTTTTAAAATAGGATCAATCAAAAGGGGATATTCTTGTGGATCGTATTCAAGGTCAGCATCCTGAATGACTACAACATCACCAGTAGCTTCTTTAATTCCGGTTCTCAGGGCAGCACCTTTGCCCATGTTTTGTGAATGATAAACAATTTTATGAACTAAACTTGCAACCTCATTTTTGAGAAGCTCCCTTGTACCATCCGTCGAAAAATCATCGACTATGATAATCTCTTTGTCAGGGACAGGGCTCTTCTTAACAGCTGCTATAATATCTTTGATAGTATGTCTTTCATTATAGCAGGGTATTATGACAGAAAGCTTCATATATGGCTAAAATCATTAAGAATTTAATTCTCCGTGACTTATATCAGGATTATTTAATTTTGGCTAACTATTTGTATTTGTAGGATTAGTTATAAATAAAACTTTCAATATTAAAAACAAAATCATTAGATATGAGAATTTTATTTAGTTAATCCTATAAATTTAATTTTGGGTAAAGGTATTCCATCCATTCAAGATCGCTAAAAGCATGGCCACAGGAAGCAGAAGTTAAAATCTGAGCTTTAAAAGAAGGAAACTCAGAATTGATCTTATTGAGTCTTTGATCGCCCTGTTCTTTTTCAAATTGAATTTCAGAATTTTCAGGGTTTGTACAATATACTCCTGCAATAAAAATACCACCTCGAACAAAAAACTCATTCCAATAATTCTTATAATCAAAAATTTTCATTAAGGCTCTGCTTGAGCAGTCAGTTGAATAAAGATCAAATGGAAAATTTAAGAATTCATCATAATGTATGCCACAGGAATGAAGACCAACATAAATGCCATTTTCACTAAGTCTTGAATAAAGATAACTATAGCCATCGATAACTACCTGTTTCCTATGCGAACTCATATTAGGCCATTCAATCAACGAAGGTTCATCAAGAACGATAATTAAAGATCCTAAAAATTCTTTCTTTATAATTGAAGCTTGCCAAAGAGATTGCTTAATTGAAATCTCACAACTTAATTCGAACTGATTTTCGAAATCTTCATTTCCACCGATATCCTGATTGAGCATAGAAAAAGTTACTGGTCCGACAACCTGACCTTTAATAATTTTTATTTTGCTATCTTTCCAAAGCTTTATAGCTGAAAAAAATCCACAGGCCTCTTCTTGATTATAACCATTCCAATTAAAGCTGGTGGCTCTTTCCGCTCTTTTCATCATTAGTTCTTGATCTGATTTTCTGGGCAATTCCGGCCAGAAGGGTAAAAGATACTTTCTTGAAGATATGAAATCTAAGGCATCTGCTTCAGATTTAAATGGAAGGGAACCCACTCCAAAATGGGTATAACCTTGTAAAAGACCTTTGAGGGATTGTACGATCACAGTCTGAGATTGTAATTCAAGCCTCTAAGCAAAACCAGAAAATTTTCAATAATAATACCGAGGAAGAGTAAAACTATAAGCGGGGTTCTGTTATTACGATCATTACTCTATGCATGACGTTACCGTAATGCTTTAGCAACACACCCGAAGACTAGCACGGGCCGCGCTCTCTACTACCCACAAGGAGCAATAGCCGCCTTCCTATTTGGTCTTGCTTCTACTGGGGTTTACCAAGCCAGAAAGTTACCTCCCTGCTGGTGAGCTTTTACCTCACCGTTTCACCCGTTCCTGCCTTAAGTTTCCCTAAGACAGGTGGTTTTCTTTTCTGTGGCACTTTCCCTGAGTCACCTCACGCTGTCGTTAACAGCCAGTCTGCCCTTTGAAGCCCCGACTTTCCTCTGAATGGTTTATTATCCAGCGATCGTACATCCTACTCTTCCTCGCTATTTTGAAAGTGATCTTATCAGAATTAAGAAGACTTTACGAGTTGGCTAAACTTCAGAGCTGGAATTTAGATCTAGTGATGAATTAACTAAATAAAGCATTCTAGCACACCCCGGGCACTGTATTGGAATAGGACTTTTTGCAACTCTTACTAACATTTGAGGAACTAATTTTACAAAACAACCACCACAATTATTTCCTTTTAAAGGAGCAAGTGGATCCATTGGATATTTTCTTAAAAGTGTTTCGTATCTGGTTAATACTTCAGGCTTAATTCTCTGTGCGACATCTTTGCGTTCATCTTGCCTTGTTTTTTTATCTGATTCTATGAGGGATAACCTGTCAAGAATCCCAGCTTCTAACTCAACTAATTCTTGATTTATAATATTTATTTTTTCAGTGAGTTCCTTTTTTGTTTTTTCATATGGCTCCATCTCTGTAAGGATCTTGATAACACTTTCCTCTCGTTGTGCTAACTGTTTTGAAGTTGAGTCAATTTCTCGAGTAGCCGCCAATTGAGCTTTTACGTTACCTAAAGTTGAAAGCATTTTTCTTCTGTCGGATAACTTTTCTTGTTGAAACTTGATATCCCCTTCCTCCCTTTTATAGGCAGCCTGAGATTCTTTTAATTTTAGCTCTACTATATTTAATTTCTGAGTAAGATCTTTTAGATTGACTTTCCTATCATTAACTGCTTTTTCAGCTTCTCTCTTATTAGCTATCAATTTTCCAAGTGCTAAATCTATTTTATTGATTTCTAAAAGATCAGTGGGAGAAAAGGGTGATTCAGACATAAATTTTTTGCTCCAAGCAGAGAATATGATGCTATGTTAACATAGCTACTGCCAATCGCCATAACTGATAGAAATTGCCTAAGAAATAGAGCACATAAAGTTGACACCGCTTTCATTTGCAAGCATATTTCTAGGGTTTGATTTTATATGGCCCTATAGCTCAGTTGGTTAGAGCAACCGGCTCATAACCGGTGGGTCCCCCGTTCAAGTCGGGGTGGGGCCATACATTTGAACGAAGTGAAAATGGATGGACACGCCCCGACTTGAACCAGCAATAAAGTCAAGTCGATCACTTAGAAGCGAAGCGAATAAGTGAGGCGGGTGGGGCCATA
>Ga0163144_10000988_pt1 | contig 67313 bp, 64 predicted proteins | sample OliLak19BULKMAT1_FD_123175 | JGI IMG/M metagenome (GOLD analysis project Ga0163144, IMG submission 123175) | Freshwater microbial mat bacterial communities from Lake Vanda, McMurdo Dry Valleys, Antarctica - Oligotrophic Lake LV.19.BULKMAT1 | ecosystem: Environmental > Aquatic > Freshwater >...
CGCGCTCACGCCGGTCGAGCAGTTCGCGTTCGCGATCAACGGCATCTACGGCGCCGAGCAGCCCGATCGCGGCGACTCGAAGCGCGGCATGATCGACCTGGTCGCGACCATCAAGCCGGTCGAGAACTTCGCGATCATCCTCAACTACGACTACGGCAACGAAACCGATCTCGGCGTCGGCGGCGCCGCCGAATGGAACGCCTTCTCGGGCATTCTCGCGTACGACGTGGTGGACGTGCTGCCGGTCCCGATCGGCTTCGCGCTCCGCGGGGAGTACTTCGACGACTCGGACGGCGTCCGTCTGCCGACGCCGGGTGGTGCCGGCTTCGGCGACTACCAGAACGCCTGGGAAGTCACGGGCACGTTCAAGGTCGTCCTCGCCGAAGGCCTGATGTTCCGCACCGAGTACCGCTACGACGCGGCCCACAACTCCCTCTACGAAAAGAACTTGGTGGGTGACGACGATACGCGGGACGATCAGCACACGCTCGCCGCCGAACTGTCGTACGTGTTCTAGTCGGAAAACCGGACCGACCAGCGACACGGGGGCCTGCCGAGCGATCGGCAGGCCCCTTTTTTTGCGCGCGGAGCGGTCGCCTCCTAATCGGCCCAGCGGATCTGACGGTAATCGAAGCGCGTGTCTTCGAGGATGTTGAATTTGACGATCTCGAAGTACGGCGAGATGTCGAAATCGCGCGGCGTCGTGAGCGTGATCGGCGGCGTGTGGAACAGGCCGGCGACCGGCAAAGGTTTCCGTCCGAGCCACGCCAGCTTGCCGCGTATCTGCGGTGGTGCGTCGCCCGGGGTCACCTCGGGGAGAATGGGATACCGCACGCGCGAGAATGCGTGCGCGATCAGGCTCGAGCAGATGACCTGGGTAGGAATGCCGCTGCCGAAGGTCAGCGCGCGTTGCCGCAATCGACGCGGGACGAGGCTCACGGGTAGGAAGTAGCGCGCGAGATCGATCAGGTTTTTGACGTCGTAGCGGTAGCCGATCTGTACGATGACGTCGTCGAGCACCTCGCGCAGGTCCTCGCGCCGTAGATTGTAGGGGCGGCAGACGCGAATGTTGAAGTCGAGATACTTCGACAGCGGCGACGCGACGACGCCTTCCTCGACCAGCGCTTCGACCACGAGATGCTGCGCTTCGTCTCCGAACTCGGTGCGAAGCACGTGGCGCAGCGCGGGATTCCTTTGCCACAGCTCGTCGCCGATGTAGATCGCCGCGTGCGACCACGAGCTCTGCGTGAGGTACTTGATCACTTCGCTCACGCGCTGGTCGCCCTCCACGAGCACCACGTCACCTTTCCTGATATGGCGGCGCAGGCTTGCGGGGTCGTTCGCCGCTCTGCGCTGATACCGCCCGAGCGGCGTCGTCAGCAGGCGAGTCGCGAAAGCGATGGCGCGTGGTCGGAGGTGGAGGGGCATGGCGGAAGCGGCGCGTACGCAGAGAGCATTCTAACGGGCGACGTTTCACGATGAGAAGCAAAAAACGCACGCCCAAGCGCGACGCCCCGCGTCGGAAACGCGTCGCGCGGGTGCGCATCGACCCTGCCCAGATGACGATGTTCCAGCGTGGCCTGCTCGCCTGGTACCGTCGCCATGGTCGCGATCTGCCCTGGCGGCATACCCGCGACCCCTACGAGATCCTGGTGTCCGAGGTCATGCTGCAGCAGACGCAGGTGAAGCGTGTGCTCGAATTCTACCCGCGCTTTCTCGCGCGCTATCCGACCGCCGAGGAGCTCGCGGCCGCCTCGGGAGGCGAGGTGCGCGAGGCCTGGGCGGGGCTCGGTTACTATCGTCGCGCCGACAATCTCCACCGGACGGCGCGCGAAGTTGCGGAGCGCCATGGCGGACGCTTTCCGGCGACGCCCGAAGAGCTGGTTCAGCTCCCGGGTATCGGACGCTATACGGCGGGTGCGGTCGCGTCGTTCGCGTTCGGTGCGGACGCGGCGATTCTCGACACCAATGCCGCGCGCGTGCTGACGCGCGTATTCGGCGCCGGGCGAAATCGTGCTCGGCTGAACGCTCGCCTCTGGGCTCTAGCGGCTGCTGCGATTCCACCGGGCCGCGGCTACCCCTTCAACCAAGGCATCATGGATCTCGGCGCCACGATCTGCACGGCGCGTCGGCCGGCGTGTCCACGTTGTCCGGTGCGGCGCGCGTGCCGCACCGGACGGGTGGCTTAGAGATAGCCGTCGCGACGAAGCGCTTCAGCGAGAAGCACGGCGCCTTTGGCCGCGCCGAACTTGGTGTTGTGCGACACGAGCACGAACCGGAGGCCGTGCTGCCAGAGCGCATCGGGGCGTAGGCGCCCGACCGATGTCGTCATGCCGCCGTCGGCATCACGATCGATCCGCGGCTGAGGTCGAAAAGGGTCGTCGTGGACGGTCAACATGTGGCGCGGAGCCGAGGGGAGATCCTCGATGCCGCCGACGTACTCGCGCATGAGCGCGGCGGCGTCGGCCGGCGAGCAGGGCCCGGCGAGCGACGCCGAGACTGCCTCGGTGTGGCCTTCGAGGACGGCTGCGCGCGTGCAGGTCGCCGACACCACGATGGGAGCCGGGTCGATGGCGTCTTTCCCGAGACCTCCCAGGATCTTCGAGGTTTCCTTCGCGACCTTTTCTTCTTCGCCCGGAATGTAGGGCACGACGTTGTCGATGATGTCGAGGGCGACGACGCCGGGGGAACGGCCCGCGCCCGAGATGCCCTGCATCGACGTCATGGCGACCTTTTCGACTCCGACGCGGCGGTGCAGTGGTGCGAGCGCGATGACCAGTCCGGTGGTCGTGCAATTCGGGATCGGCGCGACGAAGCCCTTCCAGCCGCGGCGCTTCTGTTGGACCCGCAAGAGCGGCGCGTGGGCGAGATTCACGCCGGGTATCAGCAGCGGCACGTCCTCTTCGTAACGATACGCCGACGCCGTGCTGAAGACCGGCCGGGTGGCCGCCCATTTGGGCTCCAGCTCGCGCGCAGGCTCGCTCTCGATCGCGGAGAAAACCACGTCGACGGCATTCGCGTCGAAGGCGGCTCCCGACACGACGGGCAGCTTCAGCACGTCGGCGGGCGGGGCTCCGGCACCCCACCAGCGGACGGCGCCGCTTTTGGCGTCACGGAGGGCTTCACCGTACGACTTGCCGGCCGAGCGCTCCGAGGCGGCGAGGGCAGCGATCTCGAACCACGGGTGATCGCGCAGGGCTTCGATGAATTGCTGACCGGCGATGCCGGTGGCGCCGACGATGCCGGCGCGCAACTTGGGGGACGACGACACGAGAACCTCCTGGGGCTGGCAGCCCTATCACGCGTCGTCGGGGCTGTCACAGGTCGGCGACGTTTCCCGCGGTCCGGAGCCTGTGCTGTAATCGCGGCGCCGCGTGGGCGGCGTGGAGGTGCGGATGCGAATCGACAGCGTCGCGTGCGGGGTCTTTCTGCCCCAAGTGGGATTGGATTTCGCGGCCCTGACCGAGCGGGCGCAAGCCGCCGAGCAAGCGGGCTTTCACTCTCTGTGGCTCGCCGATCACATGTGGGCCCGTGGTATGCCCGACCTCGACTACCTCGAGAGCTGGACGGCACTGACGGCGCTCGCGATGCGTACGAGCCGGCTCCGTCTCGGTGCGCTGGTGCTCTGCAACTCGTACCGAAACCCGGCGCTCGTCGCCAAGATGGCCTCGAGCTTCGACTGCATTTCCGGGGGACGGCTCGAGCTCGGGATCGGCGCCGGTTGGATGGACGAGGAGTACCGCGGCTACGGCTACCATTTTCCGTCGACCCGCGTCCGCATCGAGCAGCTGGAAGAAGGGCTCGAGGTCATGACTCGGCTCTTCCGCGAGCCGCGCTCGACTTTTCAGGGCAAGTACTACGCGCTCGACGACGCGCCGAACAATCCGAAATCCCCGCAGTCGCCGGGCCCGCCCATCACGATCGGTGGCGCGGGTGAGCGGCTCCTGCTGAAGGTCGTCGCGAAGTTCGCCGATCGGTGGAACTGTCCAATGAATGCGGGCCACGAGCTCCCGCACAAGCTCGAGATCCTGCGCTCGCACTGCGCCGAAGTGGGCCGTGACCCCGCCGACATCACGGTTTCCGAGCAGGTGTTGGTCGTACTCGGGGCGGACGACGCCGACTTCAAGCAGCGCTGGACGACGGCGAAGCAAGTGCTCAGCGGATTCGTGGATCTCGATGCCGTGGCCGTTCGTGGGACGCCCGATGCGGTCGTCGAGGGCCTGCGCGCCAAGGCGGCGAAGGGCGTCCGCCTCTTCACGATCATGTTCGGCGACTTCGCGCCGGTCGAAACGCTGCGGCTGTTCGGCGAACGCGTGTTGCCGCGGCTCGTGGACTGAGTCGGCGCTATTACTTCAGCTCGGCGATGAACCGTTCGATCGCAGGCGTGAAGTGTCGACCCTGGCGGTGCAGGATGCCGAGGGGCCGATAGAGCGCCTCGTCGCTGAGCTGCACGGCGGCGAGCGTTCGGTTCTTCACCTCCTGTTTGATGGCAGGCTCCGGCACCAACGCGACGCCCGCGCCGATCTCGACGACGCGCTTGATGGTCTCGATGTTGTCGAGCTCCATCACATAGCGCACGGTCACGCCTCGCCGACTGAAGAGACGATCGGTGGCTCGCCGCGTGGGAATGTCGCGCTCGTAGCCGACGAACGTCTGGCCCTCGAGCTCCTTGATGGCGATCGTGCGACGCTTGGCGAACGGATGGTGCGCCGCGCAGACGAGCACGAGCCGATCCTCGCGAAAAGGAATGACCGCGATCTGGGGCCGGCGACCAGGATACGCGACGATGCCGAGATCGATGCGTCCCGAGAGGACGTCCTCGATGATCTTCGAGGCGCGGCTGTACTCGAGATGGACGTTCACCTGGGGGTAGGCTTTCAGGAATTTCTTGAGCGGCTCGGAAAGCTCGTAGAGCCCGACGCTGTGCACGGTGGCGAGCCGGACGCTGCCGCTCACGACGCTGCCGAAGCTCTGCATCTGGTCGCGCAGATCGCGGTAGCGTTGCGTGATGTCCTTGCTCGCCTGGTAAAGCAGCTGGCCGGCCGGCGTCGGCTGGACGTTGCCCTTGGTGCGCTCGATCAAGGGTCGGTCGAAGCGCGTCTCGAGGCTCCGCACCTGCTGGCTCACGGCGGATTGCGTGATGAAATTCTGCGCGGCGGCGGCAGAGAAGCTCCCGGTCTCGACCAGGTCACAGAACACCTGCAGCGTTTCGAGGTGCATGATTAGCCCGGCTGATCAGCCGACCTCCGTTGGGATAGCCAAGCTCATACGCGATCGACGGTGTCGGTCCAACCCGGCGCCGCTTCGGCTTGAGCGAGCCCGGACCGGGCAGTAGCATGCGCCACCATGCCCGCCCCGGACTACTACGACCTCGACGCCCTCCTCACCGACGAAGAACGCATCACCCGCGATACGGTGCGCGCGTTCGTCGAGCACGAATGCCTCCCGCTCCTCGAAGGCTGCTTCAGCCGCGAGGAGTTTCCCCGCCAGCTGGTTCCGCGCCTCGGCGAGCTCGGTGTGTTCGGGGCCAATCTCCAGGGCTATGGCTGTGCCGGGATGAACAACGTGGCGTACGGCCTCGTGATGCAGGAGCTCGAGCGCGGTGACAGCGGTCTGCGCTCGATGGCGTCGGTGCAGGGCGGGCTCGCGATGTATGGCATCTACGCGTACGGCTCCGAGGAGCAGAAGCAGCGCTGGCTGCCGGCGATGGCACGCGGCGAGGCGATCGGGTGCTTCGGTCTCACGGAGCCCGACCACGGGTCCGATCCCGGCGGCATGGAGACGCGCGCACGCAAGATCGGCAACGAGTACGTGCTTTCGGGTGTGAAGCGCTGGATCACCAACGGCAGCATTTCCGACGTCGCGATCGTGTGGGCCAAGACGAGCCCCGACGATGAAATCCGTGGTTTCCTGATCGAGCGCGGCATGCCCGGGTTCAGCGCGCACGACTTGAAAGGCAAGTTCTCGCTGCGCGCTTCGATCACGTCGGAGCTCGTCCTCGAGGACGTGAAGGTTCCCGCGTCGGCGCTGCTCCCGAACGTCGCGGGGCTCAAAGGTCCCTTCGGCTGTCTCAACCAGGCTCGCTACGGCATCGTCTGGGGAGCGATCGGTGCGGCGATGACCTGCTACGAGACGGCGCTCGACTATGCTCAGCATCGCGTCCAGTTCGGTCGTCCGATCGCGGGATTCCAGCTGGTGCAGCAGAAGCTCGTCGACATGATCACCGAGATCACGAAGGGGCAGCTCCTGGCGTACCGGCTCGCCAAGCTGAAGGATGCCGGGAGGGTCCGTGCCCAGCAGATCTCCCTCGCGAAGCGCAACAACGTGGGACAGGCGCTCCACATCGCGCGGCTCGCGCGCGACATCCTCGGCGCGAACGGAATTGTCAACGAATACCCGGTGATCCGCCACATGCTGAACCTCGAGACGGTGAACACCTATGAGGGAACCTACGACATGCACACGCTGATCGTCGGACGCGATCTCACCGGCATCGACGCCGTTCGCTGATCCTGAGAGCGGCGAACGGCGAACGTCGTTCTGCCATGGCGACTCGCAGCGCGTTCTTGCTGAACGGAATCGCTTGTGGCTTGATCGCGAGCAATCGAGCTTCACGGTTCCGCGATGTTCACCCCCGCCGTAGCAAGATTCACCCTCCGTCTCGCGCTCGTTGCGGCGTGCTTACTCAGACTGAGCCCGGCGTACGCCCGAGAAATTCCGCTGACGTTCAGCGCGCAGCTTCCAGTGTCGTCGGCGATGGCCGAGCGCGTGCGGTTCTGGGTGGACGTTTTCACGCGGATCTCGCACACCGAGGTCGTTCTGCACGATCGCGACGATCCAACGCTCGTCTACGACGTCGTGCGCTACGGACCCGCCGGTGACAGCTCGCAGATCGACGCAACCCGTGCGAGCTACCAGCGCTTGCTCGGAGAAATGGCGATCGAAGGTGGGCTGACGCAGGCGATGTCGGCAGGCCTCTATCAAGCCATCACACCGCCCTCGCTCGAGCGTCTCCGCATGAAGGTGTTGTTCGGAGAGCGGGCGAATCCCATCGCCTACGTCCGCGCGCTCGGCAACATCCGCGCGCAGCGCGGCATGAAAGAGCCGTTCATCGACGGCCTCGTCCGGGCCGAGATCTACTTGCCGGGCATTCGCCGCATCTTCCGCGACGCGAAATTGCCGCCCGAGCTCGTGTACCTCCCGCACGTCGAGTCGTCGTTCAATCCGTCGGCGGTTTCTCGTGCCGGCGCCGCGGGTCTCTGGCAGTTCACCCAGCTGACCTTCGAGCACTACGACAAGACGGCCGGGGCCGATGCGCGCTTCGATCCGGTGCGCTCGACCGAGGTCGCGGCGCAGCACCTGCAACGGGCACGCGTGGTACTCGGCAGTTGGCCGCTCGCGGTCGCGTCGTACAACCACGGGGTGGCGGGCATGGTCCGCGCCCGCACGGCAGTCGGCGTCGATTCGTTGGACGACATCGTGCGCGGCTACGACGGCGCGAGCTTCGGGTTCGCGTCGCAGAACTTCTACGCCGAGGTACTCGCTGCCGCGCACGTCGCAACCCATGCGCGCACGTATTTCCCGGACATGCGCCAGCCCCCCACCATGCAGTACGTCGTGCAACCCGGCGATTCGCTGTGGACCATCGCGCGCCGCCATCGCGTGTCGATTCGCGATCTCACCGCGGCCAACAATCTCGGCGGCTCGCGGTTGAAGACCGGTCAGCTGATCGTCATCAAGACGTCGTAGGTCCGCGCTCGGCGAGGTAGCGCCGCAGCACCTGCACACCGTCCGGGCAGCACGGCTCGTCGCGAATGATCCGCTCCGCTTCGGCGAGCGCCACGAAGCTGCCGTAGGCGATCTCGTCCACCTGCAGGCGAACCGGGCCATCGTGCCGGGCGAGGTACGCACGGCCGATGAGCTGCGTCGAGGGGTCCTGAAAGCGCACGTCGAAGAGCGGCTCGACGACCCCGCACTCGACGCCGATCTCCTCCGCGAGCTCGCGGCGTGCCGCGTAGTCGTAGTCCTCCCCTGCGCCGACGACCCCGCCGACGGTGACGTCCCAATAGCCCGGGTACACGTCCTTCGTGGTGGTACGCCGGTGGACGAAGAGCTCGCCCCGCGAGCTGCGCACGAGGATGTACACGGCGCGGTGCAGGAGATTGTCACGCCGCATCTCGGCGCGAGTGGTGCGGCGGAGGACTCGGTCGGCTTCGTCGACGACGTCGATCAGCTCGTCGGCGGCGCTCATGCGCGTTGTCCGCGCGCCGAACGGCGTGCTACCAGCGCGGAATGGCCGTGCACGTGACGCTCTATGTGAAGGACGGGTGTCCGCATTGCGACGCGGCGCGCGCCGCGCTCGTTGCCCGCGCAGTAGCTTTCAGCGAGATCGACGTCGCCCAGCATCCCGAGGTGGTTCCCGAGCTGCTGAAGCTCACGCGGGGCCGGCGGATCGTTCCGGTCGTCGTCGAGGGTGCGCGCATCAACGTCGCGAACGACGGCGGATCTGCCTTCTGACGGTCGAACACGCGCGCTATTGCCGACGCGACCGGCGATCGAGCTCGTAGGAGCTGCGAAGCGTCTCGACGAGCTCGCGGGCTTGCTGCGAAGTCCGCTTCAGCTCGTCGATGTCGGTCTTGTTCGTTTGCACCAAGGCCGTGCGCGCTTGTCCGAGCTTTTCGTCGAGTACGAGCGCCCGGCGCCGCAGATCCTCCAGCTCGTCGAGGTCGGCTTTGTGTTGCGAGAGAAAATCCCGGTACTGGGCGTCGAGCTTTGCGAGCGTACGCTCGCGGGTGTCGAGCAGCTGATCGAGCTGTGTGGCCTTTTGCTTGATGTCGGCGGAGGCTCGCGGATCGCGATCGATGCGTTTGGTGACCGATCGGCCGGCCCGAATTTGTTGCTCGAGCTGCTGCAGCTCTTTGCCGTGACCGGGACGCTCTTTGCGGGCCCGTTCCGCCGCGAACGCTCCGGCCGTTCCGAGGCCGATCATGGCGGCGATCATGAGTATCTTCAGATTCTGCGCGTTCATCGTCGCATCCCCCGGCCGCCGTCGAAGGCGGATTCCCAAAAGTCCGGTGCCCGTCGGTACGAAGTGATCCCCGGGACTTCCACGACGTCGTTGATTCGCGGCAGCACGCGGTCCTCGATTCTCTGGTCGCGCGCCAGTGCGCCCGCCAAGACGGCGAGATCGCGCTCGATGAGCATTCCTTCGTCGGTGCCGGGCGGTGGCGGCGCATCGACCGACGGCACGGCGGGGCTACGGACCGGAGCTTCAGCCACCGCAGGTGCCGGCGCTCCGACCGTGCGGTCTGGTGCGGGTATGGTCGCGACGGCGACGGGTGGGGCTTCCGCCTTTCGCCCACCGCCGCCGAGCACGCGGACCATCAACCATCCCGCGAGCGCCGCGCCGATGAGGACGACGCTCAACGTCTTCCAGTCCTGACCCATGGTACGAGCGACCGGAGTCTCATGGTGTATGCCCGAGGAGTCAAGGGACCCAGGCCCGCATGTGTGGCCAACGGAGTGGCAATAGCGGTTTCGATCCGCTACCTTGCGATCCCATCGGTGACGACGTCGGTCGTGCCGGGCGGAACCTGCATCGTGCGCATTCTCTTCGAAGACGGTCAGCAACGGACCTTCATCAACGACATGGACAGCGAGTTGTGCTGCGGCTACCGCGGCGTGCGCAAAGAGTGGCGATTCGACTTCGGTGACGTGCAGCCCGTCTCCCGAAGAGGCTCGCGCCGACGGTTGACCGGCCGATGAGCAAGGGCGACGGGCCCGACTTCAAGGCGACGCTCAATCTCCCGACGACGGCGTTTCCGATGCGGGCCAACTTACCGGCTCGCGAGCCGGAGATTCTCGCGCGCTGGGAAAAAGAGCGCGTCTACGAGGCGGGGATCGCCGCGCGTGCCGACCGTCCGCGCTACCTGCTGCACGACGGTCCGCCCTACGCCAACGGCAACATCCACCTCGGCCACTCCCTCAACAAGATCATCAAAGACATCGTCGTGAAGTACAAAAACATGACGGGCTTTCAGGCGCCCTACGTGCCCGGATGGGACTGTCACGGCCTGCCGATCGAGCACGAGGTCGAGAAGAAGCTCGGCGGCGAGAAGAAAGCCGCGCTCAGCAAGCTCGAGATCCGGAAGCTCTGTCGGGAGTACGCGACGCGTTTCGTCGACGTCCAGCGCGAGGATTTCAAGCGGCTCGGCATCCTCGGCGATTGGTCGAACCCATATCTGACGCTCGAGTACGGCTACGAAGCGACCGAGATCCGCGAGCTCGCGAAGTTCGTCACCAGCGGCGAGCTGTACCGCGGCAAGAAGCCGGTGCACTGGTGCCCGTCGTGTCAGACGGCGCTCGCCGAAGCCGAGGTCGAGTATCGGGACGTCACCACGCGCTCGATCTTCGTCGCCTTCCCGCTGGTCGAGCCCTACCCCGCGCACCTCGCGGCGCTCGGCGTCGGACCGATCGCGGCGGTGATTTGGACGACCACGCCCTGGACCCTCCCCGCCAACCTCGCGATCGCGGTCCACCCCGAGATCGAATACGCGGTCGTCGCCGGCAATGACGGCGGCGCCTTCATCGTCGCCCAGGCCCTGCTCCCGAAGCTCGGCAGGGTCGTCGGCGAGGAGCCGAAGGTTCTGGCCGCACTGCCCGGCGCCGAGCTCGAGGGCGTCCGCACCCGCCATCCGTGGCTCGACCGCGAATCGCCGATCGTGCTCGGTGAGCATGTGACGCTCGAAGCCGGTACGGGGCTCGTGCATACGGCACCCGGCCACGGCCAAGAAGACTACGAGGTCGGCCTGAAGTACGGCCTCGAGGTCTACGCGCCGGTCGACGGTCGCGGCCGGTTCGTGCCGGCGGTCGAAGAGTTCGGCGGCTTGAACGTCTTCGCCGCCGACGAGAAGATCATCGAGCACCTACAGAAGCGCGGTCGCCTGCTCCACGCCGTTCCGCTCGAGCACGCCTACCCGCACTGCTGGCGTTGTCACAAAGCGATCATCTTTCGCGCGACCGAGCAGTGGTTCATCTCGATGGACCACAAAGATCTGCGCGGCCGCGCGCTCGCCGCCATCGATCAGGTGAAATGGATCCCGAGCTGGGGCCGCGAGCGCATCGCCGGCATGGTGAGCTCACGGCCCGACTGGTGCATCTCGCGCCAGCGCGCCTGGGGCGTGCCCATCGTGGCGTTGCATTGCGAGGGGTGCGGCACGAGCAGCACCACCGAGGCGCTGCTCGCGCACGTCGCCGACATCTTCGCGGTGGAAAGCTCGGACGCGTGGTTCGCGCGACCCGTGGAAGATTTCGTGCCCGCGGGATTCGCTTGCGCGCAGTGCAAAGGCACGACCTTCACGAAGGAAGAGGACATCCTCGACGTCTGGTTCGATTCCGGCGTGAGCTTTTCCGCCGTTGTCGAGCGCCGCCCCGAGCTCGCGGTTCATCCGGACCTTTACCTCGAGGGCAGCGACCAGCATCGCGGTTGGTTCCAGAGCGCGCTCCTGACCTCGGTCGGGACGCGCGGCCGGGCGCCGTTCAAATCGGTTCTGACGCACGGGTTCATCCTCGACGAGGATGCGCGCAAGATGTCGAAGTCGGTCGGCAACGTGATCGCGCCGCAAAAGATCGTCGCGAGCCACGGGGCCGACATTCTTCGACTCTGGGTGGCGGCCGAGGATTATCGCGATGACGTCCGGATTTCGAAGGAGATCCTGGATCGGGCGAGCGAAGCCTATCGCCGCATTCGCAACACCGCCCGCTATCTCTTGAGCAATCTCGACGGATTCGATCCGGCGCGCGATCTCGTGGCGGCGGCCGATCTCCTCGAGCTCGATCGGTTCATCCTCGATCGCCTCCAGGGGATGATCGAGCGCTGCCGGCGCGCGTACGACGCGTTCGAGTTCCACGCCGTCTACCACGCGCTCAACAACTTCTGCAGCGTGGATCTGTCGGCGCTCTACCTCGACATCGTGAAGGACCGACTCTATTGCGAAGGTCCGACCTCGCTCGAGCGCCGCTCCGGGCAAACCGCGCTCTACCATCTCCTGAACGGTCTCGTCGGCTTGATGGCGCCGGTCTTGTCGTTCACGGCCGAAGAGATCTGGGGCTACTTGCCCGCGGGCGTGAAGCGGCCGTCGAGCGTCCTGCTCTCCGACTTCCCCGTCGTTGATGCGGCGCTTCGCGACGCCAGCCTCGCGGGTGAATGGGACACGCTTTTCGCCGTGCGTTCGGCGGTCACCAAGACACTCGAAGGGCTCCGCAGCGCGGGAACGATCGGCCACTCGCTCGAGGCCGATGTGCAAATCGCCGCGGCCGAGCCGGTCGCCACGGTGCTGGCGTCCCATCGGGCCCTGCTCGCCGAGATCTTCATCGTGTCGCGTGTGACGCTGGTCGCGGAGGACGCGCTCTCGAGTGCCCTCCTCGCACCCGGAGTGAAGGTGGCGGCCCAACGCGTCGCCGGCGAGAAATGTCCGCGCTGCTGGAACTATCGCGACGATGCCGGTCGCGATCCGGCGGTGCCGGCGATGTGCGCGCGCTGCGTCGACGTGGTCGCGCGCCTGCTGAAACCGAGCGGCTCATGAAGGGCAAGTGGGTGCTCACCCTCGTACCAGCGCTGATCGTCGTGGTCCTGGATCAACTGACGAAGGCGCTCGTGCTCGCGCGGATGGAGCTGCACCAATCCATCTCGCTCGTCGACGGCTTCTTCGCGCTCACGTACGTTCGGAATACGGGTGCGGCGTTCGGCATCTTCGCCGGTCACGCGGCGGCCTTCCGCATTCCGATGTTGCTGGCGGCGGCCGGCTTGGCGCTCGGCGTGTTGTTCTGGTTCGTGCGCACGATTCCCGCCGAACGCTCGGTCGTCATCGCCGCGTGCGGCGGTGTCCTCGGAGGTGCGCTCGGCAACATGATCGACCGAGCAGCATACGGCGAAGTCATCGACTTTCTCGACGTCTACGCCGGGAGCTGGCACTGGCCCGCGTTCAACGTGGCCGACGCGGCCATCACGGTCGGTGTCATCGTGCTCTGCCTCGATGCGTTTCGGAGCGCACCCGCGCCCGAGCGCTCGATCATCTGAGGCGCGCGCCCCAACCTGAAAGCACGACGGGGCGGGCTCTAGCCGAGCCCGCCCCGTCGAAAGCTGCTGCGATCGTGCTGCCGACTCAGCAGTCGTAGTACAGCGAGAACTCGTAAGGATGCGGTCGCAGGCGGATCGGATCGATCTCCTTCGTCCGCTTGAATTCGATCCACGTCTCGACGACGTCCTCGGTGAAGACGTCGCCCTTGAGCAAGAACTCGTGGTCTTCTTCGAGATTCTTGAGAGCCTGATCGAGCGAGCCCGGCATCGAGGGCACGTCCTTCAGCTCTTCGGGCGTGAGGGCGTAGATGTCCTTGTCGAGCGGATCACCGGGGTGGAGGCGCCGTTCGATGCCGTCGAGGCCGGCCATCAACATGGCGGCGAACGCCATGTAGCCGTTGCAGGCGGGATCAGGGAACCGCACCTCGATGCGCTTCGCCTTCGGAGAGGGCGAGTACATCGGGATACGGACGGCCGCCGATCGATTGCGCGACGAGTACGCCAGATTGACCGGAGCTTCGAAGCCCGGGACCAGGCGGTGATACGAATTGACGGTCGGGTTGGTGAAGGCCGCGAGCGCCTTCGCGTGCTTCAGGATACCGCCGATGTAGTGCATCGCGAGCTCGCTCATGCCGCCGTAGCCGTCACCCGCGAAGAGCGGCTTGTCGCCCTTCCAGATCGACTGGTGGCAGTGCATGCCCGAGCCGTTGTCGCCGAAAACGGGTTTCGGCATGAAGGTCGCCGTCTTCCCGTGCTTCCAGGCGACGTTCTTGACGCAGTGCTTGTACCACATCAGGGCGTCGCCCATTTTCGTGAGCGACATGAAACGCATGTCGATCTCGGCCTGACCGGCGGTCGCGACCTCGTGGTGCTGGCGCTCCACCCGGATGCCGACCTTCTCCATCATCAGCACCATCTCGGCGCGGAGATCCTGCTGCGAATCGGTCGGCGAGACCGGGAAGTAGCCTTCTTTGTGCCGCGGCTTGTAGCCGAGGTTCGGGCCTTCGTCCTTACCGGAGTTCCAGGTGCCCTCGACGGAGTCGACGTAGTAGAAGCCGCTGTGCGCGTTCTGGTCGTAGCGCACGTCGTCGAACACGAAGAACTCGGGCTCGGGTCCGAAATAGGCCGTGTCCCCGACGCCGGTGGACTTCAAGTACGCCTCGGCTTTGCGCGCGATGTTACGCGGGTCGCGCGAATACTCTTCTTTGGTGATCGGATCGACGATGTTGCAGATCAGCGACATCGTCGGATGAGCCATGAAGGGATCCATGACGGCCGTTGCCGGATCTGGCATCACGAGCATGTCGGAGGCGTTGATGGGCTGCCAGCCGCGGATCGACGAGCCGTCGAAACCGAGACCGCCCTCGAAGACCTCGTCTTCGAGCTCGCTCATCGGCGTCGAGAAGTGTTGCCAGGTGCCGAGGAAGTCCAAGAATTTGAAGTCGACCGCTACTGCCTTGTTGTCTTTTGCCAGCTTGATGGCGTCCTTCGCCGTGCTCATGCGTTGTCTCCCTCCTGTGGTGTGAATCGTGGGGCCGACCCTTCGGGCCGGTTTCCCGGTGGTGTGGTCAGATGGCCTGCTCGCCGCGCTCGCCGGTTCGAATGCGAACGACCTCGTCGATCGGCATCACGAAGATCTTGCCGTCGCCTATCCGTCCGGTCTTGGCTGACTTCTCGATCGCAGCGACGACGTTTGCGACCTGATCGTCGCGGACGATGATCTCGAGCTTCACTTTAGGCAGGAAGTCGACCACGTACTCGGCGCCCCGATAGAGCTCGGTATGGCCCTTCTGGCGCCCGAAGCCTTTCACTTCCGTGACCGTGATGCCCTGTATTCCGATCGCCGACAGGCTTTCCTTCACCTCGTCGAGCTTGAATGGCTTGATGATCGCGTCGACTTTTTTCATGAGATCCTCCGCTATGAGTGCGCTGTGCTTGAGTTCATCGATTCTGAAGCAGGGGTCGTGACGGTCTGGGTCTAAGGCACGGACCTATCTCATTCGACTCCAAGATGATCGGTATTCGAATCGACAATGAACCCGAGTTGAAGATCGAGGATGCCCTGCAAGTCAAGGGCCGGGCGTGCCAAGATGGATACTGCATCCTCCTTGAGAGTGATCACGAAAAGCAATCGTGAACTGCTGCCCAATGTATGAGCAGCGCCGCATCCTTGGGCGCGGGGTCACCGCACCCAAGATCACGCGTAGCCGGAGTCGGGGAACGTGGACGGTCTGCCGCCAACCCGAGCCTCGGTGCCGAAGCGCATGCGACGGATGTTGTCGCGGTGTCGATAGGCGATGCAGGCGCCCATGACGATTGCCGCGAGCACGATCGGGTAGGGATATCCGAGACCGAGGAGTACGACGGGCGTGACGGCACCGGCTACGATCGATCCCAGGGACACGTAGCGGGAGAGCGCGACCGTCAGAGCGAAGATCGGAACGGAAACCGCCATGCCGAGCGGTGCCATGCCGAGCCAGATGCCGAGCGAAATGGCGACCCCCTTGCCCCCTTCGAACCCGAGAAAACACGGGTAGAGGTGCCCGGCGAACGCGGCGAGCCCGACGAGCGCCAGGCCTTCCGGACCGGTCCTGAGCCAGGTCGCCAGCAGCACGGGTAGGAGCCCCTTCGAGACGTCACCGATCAGTGTGAGCACGCCCGCGGTATTGCCGGCCGCGCGCGCGACGTTGGTGGCGCCGACGTTGCCGCTCCCGATGTCGCGTGGATCCACCCCGCGCCGCCGCGCGAGCCATACCCCGGTCGGTACCGAGCCACAGACGTAAGCGAAGACGAGCAAAGCCAGCAGGGTCATCATGGTCAGAACCGCAGCGAGCGTTCGCGGCGACCACGGCGACGCTCCACCAGCCCGCCGATGAGGATCCCGACCACGAGCGCCGCACCGCCGACCGCCCAGGGGACGGCCTCGGGCATCGGCGTCCCGGGCGCCGCAGCGGGGAGATTGGTCCGCCAGGTCGTGAGATCGTCGGTCACCCGTCGGAGCCGAGCGACCTCGGTCGCGAGATCGCGCAGGTTGGAATCGATCCCCATCGGCGTCGGACCGGGAGCCGGAACTGCGGCTGGGCCCTCGGTCGGGCGCGGAGCATCGGCCACATGGGTGATTTCCGCCGTCGGGACCCAGGCCCGCCGGCCGTCGGAGAGCAGAATCTCGCTCCACCCTTCGCGCTGACCGAGCAATTTCACCCGGTCGTTGCCGCGCAACACGGCGATGCCGGCCTGACCCGTGCCGGGAGCCTCACGGGCGACGATTTCACCGGCCCGCGCGCTCACGTTTTCCGCCGCGCCCGGCGTGGCGCTCGCGCCGACGGCGGCAGCTGCGACCACACCACCAACGAACGCGAGCCGAATGCTTCGCCAATAGAAAGAGAGTCGGGGTGACTGGATTTGAACCAGCGACTTCTGCGTCCCGAACGCAGCGCTCTGCCAGTCTGAGCTACACCCCGTCAAAGGAAACCGAAGCGTGCGTAACATACGGGAACGAGAATGCAAACCGGCTTTCCGGGCTCACGACGCGGGCGCGCCGGTACCGTCGCCCTGGCGCAAACCCCGGATCGCGGCCGCGTAGTCGGGGGCGCGGAACACCGCAGTGCCGGCGACGATGACGTCGGCACCTGCGGCCGCGGCCGCCCCGGCGTTTTCGATCGTGATGCCGCCGTCGATCTCAATCAAAAAATCGGCCCCCAGGCGCGTCCGCAGGCGCCGGGCTTCTTCGAGCTTCTCCAGGCTCCCCGCGATGAAGCCCTGCCCCCCGAAACCGGGATGCACGCTCATCACTAGCAGCATGTCGAGCGCCGTGGCCGCATGCTCGACGGCCGAAACTGGTGTTTCGGGGTTGATGACCATCGCCGGATGGGCGCCGCGTTTCCGGATGTCGGCGATCAGATCGTGCGGCTCGGGACAGACCTCTTGGTGGAACGAGACCCAGTCCGCGCCCGCGTCGATGAAGCGCGGAATATACGTCGTCGGGTCGGTGATCATGAGGTGGACGTCGAGCGGCAGCTTCGTGGCTTTACGGATGGCGGCGACGATGGCCGGCCCGATGGTGAGGTTCGGGACGAAGTGTCCGTCCATGACGTCGAGGTGCAGCCAGTCGGCGCCGGCGGCCGTCACCGCCTCGACCTCTTCCGTCAGGCGACCGAAATCGGCCGAGAGCACCGACGGAGCGATCTGGCGGGGTCGGGACACGGCAAGGTCGGGTATACGACCGGGCCCGGACCCCCGCAAGGCGACGTAGGGCTCAGCGCCGCCGTGCTCGTACGGCGTAGAAGCCGTCGAGATCGTCGCGATGCGGTAGGGTGCAGAGTGCGCCCGTGTCGTCGACGAGAGCATGCGCGCTGGCGGGCAGGTGAGCGCGCGCGTCCTCCCGCTCGAGCTCGGGGTGGGCGGCGAGCCATGCTCGCACGACGTCTTCGTTCTCCTCGTCGCTGAGGGTGCAGGTGGCGTAGACGATGACGCCGCCCGGCTTCAGCAGCGGTGTGGCGGCTGCGAGCATCTGTCGCTGTTGCTCCCCGAGCCGGACGAGATCGTGGGGCTCGCGGCGCCACCGGATCTCCGGATGCGCGCGCAGCGTGCCGAGCCCGCTGCACGGCGCGTCGACGAGGATCCGGTCGAAGCTCGCGTGCGGCAGGGTGGTGTCGACGGTGCGAGCGTCGAGCACACGCGGCGCGATGCTCGCGAGCCTCAAACGGTCGGCGTTCGTCGCGACTGCCCGGACGCCGCGGGCGCGATGGTCGAGCGCGACGACCGTGCCGCGATCACCCATGAGATCGGCGAGGTACGTGGCTTTGCCGCCGGGTGCCGCGCAGGTATCGAGCACGCGCATCCCGGGCTCGGCCGCGAGCAGGTGCACGACGATCTGCGAGGCTTCCTCCTGGACGCTGAACTCGCCGGCGGACCAGCCCGCGATGCTGTGGGGATCGGCGGCCTGGACTCGTATCGCATCCGGCGCGAAACGGCCGGGCTCGCACGGCACACCGGCTTCAGCGAGACGGGCGAGGAGCGTGTCGCGCGTGCCGGGACGGGCGCGGAGCACCGTCGGCGCGGCCTCGTTGTCGGCGCGCAGGAGCTCGGCGACGCCCGCGCTGCCGAAGCGCGCCTGCCAACGCTCCACGAGCCAGCGCGGATGCGAGAGTGTGATCGCGAGATGCTCCAACGGATCGCCGGCGGGATCGGGCAGCGGCAGCCGGTCGCGCTCGCGGATCGTGCGGCGGAGGACGGCGTTCACGAGCCCCGCGGCCGCGGGCACGTGCCGCTTCGCCAGCTCGACGCTCGTCGCCACCGCCGCGTGATCGGGTACGCGATCGAGCAGGGTCAGCTGGTAGAGGCCGAGACGGAGCGCGATCCGCACGTGGGGATCGAAGCTCGTGAGGTCGCGGTCGATGAAGCGCGCGATCTGCCAGTCGAGCCGGCCCTGCCACGCGAGCGTGCCGTAGACGAGCCGGCTCGCGAGCGCGCGATCACGGGTCGGGAGCCCCGATGCGCCGAGCGCGACGGCGAGTGCCACGTCGGCGTGGGCCGTCTCCTTCTCCACTTGCAGGAGCACCGCGAGTGCCAAGCTGCGCGCAGCGAGCGGGTCGGCCGCAGTTTCGGATTCGCCGTCGATGGTCATGGGGCTACTCGAACCGCGCGTCGGCGCCGAGGCGCGCGCCGGCCGCGAACGCGGTCGCTGCCATGGCCTTCCGCCCTTCCGGCTGCAACGCGGTGATTGCGAGCATGCCGGTTCCGGTTGCGACCAGGAAGCGGCCACCCTCGACCGTGATCGTGCCTGGGGTGCCGCGCGGGGTCGCGTCGCGCACCACCTCCGCCGTCAGCATCTTCACCGTCCGGCCGCTGAGCGTGGTGAAGGCCGACGGCCACGGACTGAAGGCGCGGATCATGCGCTCGATGGCGGCGGCGTCGCGGTGCCAATCGATGCGGCCGTCGTCCTTCGCCAGGCGCGGCGCAAACGTGACACGCGCGAGGTCCTGCGGCTCGGCGGTCAGGCCGTCGCGCCGTAAGGCGGTGAGGGCGTCGATGAGCGCGGTCGCGCCGAGCGCGGCGAGCGCCGTCGTCAGCGTCTCGGTCGTGTCGTCGGCGCCGATCGCGAGCGTCCGCTGCAGCAACATATCGCCGGCGTCCATGGCCTCGCTCATGAGCATGATCGTGATGCCGGTTTCGGAATCACCCGCGAGAAGGGACGCGGCGATCGGACCCGCGCCGCGATAGCGCGGCAGCAGCGAGGCGTGCACGTTGACGGGGGCGAGCGTCGGCAGCTCCAAGAGCGCTGGGGGAAGGATCTTGCTGTAGGCGGCGACGACCAAAAGATCGGGCTTCCACTGCAACAGCGCCTCGAACGTCTCGGGCGTGCGGACGCTCGTCGGCCGCAGCAACGGAACCCCGAGCGCGCCGGCTGCCGCCGCGATCGGTGACGGTTGCGACGCGAGCCCGCGTCCGCGCGGACGATCGGGTTGCGATACCACGCCGACGAGCGTCGTCGCGGACGCGAGCGCGCGCAGGCTCGGCACCGCGAACGCAGGCGTGCCCATGAAGACGGTCCGCAGCGGCCGGTCGGCCGGCCAGGCGAGGAGGCGACTCAGCGGCCGACGCGTCCCTAGATCATGACCCGGCGCGGAGCCGGCTCACGGCCTTCGCGATCGAGCTTTTTCATCCGGCGCTTGTAGAGGTCGCGTTTCAGCCGGCTCAGGTGGTCGATGAAGAGCGTCCCGTTCAAATGATCGATCTCGTGTTGCAGGGCGACGGCGAGAAGGCCGGTCCCCTCGACCTCGATCTCCTTGTGGTCGGTGGTCCAGGCTTTCACGAGGACGCGCTCCGCGCGCAGCACTTCGGCCTGATAGTCGCGGACCGAAAGACAGCCTTCTTCCCACAGCACCTCGCCCTCCGACTCGGTGATGACCGGGTTCACGAGCTTGAGCAGCTGCTTCCCTTTGTTGTCGTGGTCGACGTCGAGCACGATCATGCGTTGCGACAACCCGATCTGAGGGGCGGCGAGGCCGACGCCCGGCGCCGCGTACATGGTCTCGACCATGTCGTCGATCGCCGCCGCGACCGCGCCGTCGATGTTGTCGACGTCGGCCGCAACCTCTTTCAGGACGGGCTCGGGGTAGGTGTAAATCCTCCGAATCACATGGGTTTCATAACATGCTGACCGGATCGACATCAACGACGAGGCGGATGCTGCGAGCCTCGGAAGCTGCCCGCCAGAAGCCCTGCGCGGCCTGCACCACGGCGTGCAGCGCCGACGACCGGGGTGCGCTCAAGATGATCTGCCAGCGATAGCGATCGCGGAGACGTTCGAGCGGCGCGGGTGCCGGCCCGCGCAGCTGGACGCCGGATTGTTCGCACAGCGGGCGGAGGCGGGCGGACAAGGATTCGGCGAGCGCCCCCGTCCGGTCGCCGTCGGGGCCTTCGAGCCGAAGCGCCGCGAGCCGGGTGAACGGCGGGTAGCCGAGCTCGCGCCGGGCCTCGAGCTCGACCGGAGCGAAGCTCGCGTAGTCGTGCTGCGCGGCGGCGACCAGGCTGTGGTGCGACGGGCGATAGGTTTGCACCATCACCCTCCCCGGCAACGTCCCGCGGCCGGCGCGTCCGGCCACCTGCGTGAGCAGCTGAAACGCGCGTTCCGACGCGCGGAAGTCCGGCATGCTGAGCGCGACGTCCGCGAGCAGCACGCCGACCAGGGTGACGCGCGGGACGTCGTGGCCCTTCGCGACCATCTGGGTGCCGATCAGAATGTCGAGATTGCCCTTGCCCCAGTCGTCGAGAATGCGGCGGTGCGCGCCGAGACGGGTCGTCGTGTCGCGATCAAGGCGCCCGATGCGCGCCTCCGGGAAGAGTCGAGCGACCTCCGCCTCGACGCGCTCGGTGCCGAGACCGAGCGCCGCGAGCGTGCCGCGTCCGCATTCCTTGCAGAGGACCTCGCGCGCGGGCCGCGCGTAGCCACAGTGATGGCACAGGAGCGCGGCCCGCCGCCGATGTAGCGTAAGGCTGACGCTGCACGAGGGACAACCCGCCGGCTCACCGCAGACGAGACAGTGCAGCGCGCTCGCGAATCCCCGGCGGTTCAAGAAGAGCAGGGTCTGCTCGCCACGCGCGAGATTCTCCTGCATCGCGGCGAGCAAGGGCGCGGAGAAGAGCGGCGCATCGGGCTCGGCCGGACCCTGACCCGCCGTCGCCGCGGCGGCCTCCGCGCGCGGCACCGCCACCAGCCGTCCGCCCGGGCTCCGCAGGTCGATCAGCATCACCTCGGGAAGCGGCTGCCCGTGCACGCGCTCGCCGAGCGTCAGCAGCTGGTACTTGCCGTCGAGCGCCTGCTGATAGCTCTCGATCGACGGCGTCGCCGAGCCGAGCACGACGGGAATCGCGCCGAGCTTGGCGCGTACGATCGCGAGATCGCGGCCGTGATAGCGGAGGCCTTCGTCCTGCTTGTAGGCGGCGTCGTGCTCCTCGTCGACGATCACGAGACCGAGGTCGGCGAGCGGAGCGAACACCGCGGAGCGCGTGCCGACGACCACCCGCGCCTCGCCGCGCGCGATGCGTCGCCACTCGTCCCAGCGCTGCCCGGGTGCCAGTCCGCTGTGGACGATCGCCACGGCTGCTCCGAAGCGTTCCTGAGCCCGCTGCACCAATTGATGGGTGAGCGCGATCTCGGGGACGAGCATGAGCACCGACCGTCCGGCGGCGAGCGCACGCGCCGCGAGCTGCAGGTACACTTCGGTCTTTCCGCTCCCCGTCACGCCGTGCAGCAAGAACACTCGAAACGCGTCGGCGGCGACGGCTTCCACCGCGGCACGCTGCGCGGCCGTGAGCTCGGGGGCGACGACCGCCGTCGCGACGTCGCCGGTGTCGCGGTAACGTTCTGACTCGACCCGCTCGACGATCCCGCGTTTCGCGAGCGCCGTTGCGGCTGCACGCGCCCCGGTGTCGAGCTCGGCCGCATCGATCCGACCGTCGGGCGCCGCCAGGAGGCGCTCGTAGCACTCGAGCTGACGCGGAGCGCGGCGGCCGAGCGCGGCGGCCCCGGCGGCGTCGAGCGTCCGTGCGACGGCATAGCGGGTCGCGAAGCGTGTCGTCACCCGCGGTCCTCGGCGTTCCTCCTCGGTCACGAGCACGCCGCGCGCCACCAACGCGCGAATCACACGCGCGGCATCCGGGCGCGCGAGCGCGCGTGTCAGTTGGGGCACGCCGATCGTCCCCGCCGCCCGCACCTGCTCGACGATCGTCGTCTCCAGCGCGCCCTTCGGCGCGGGGCCGTCGTCGGCGACACGGACGGTGCGTGCGCTCCGCGCTCGGAGACCGCCGGGCAACGCGAGCGCCAGCACGTCGGAGAGGCCGGCGAGGTAGTAGCGTGCGCTCCAGCGGCAGAGCTCGAAGACGTCCGTGCTGACGATCGCTTCTTGGTCGAGGACCTCTTGGATGTCGCGGATCTTCGCGATGCCTTCGGGTGGCGTCGCACGGAGGGCGAGCACCAATCCGGTTTCGCGGCGCGCACCGAGCGGCGCCACGACGCGCATGCCCGGCCGGAGACGCGCCCGCAACGCGGCCGGCACTCCGTACGTGAGACCGTCGCGTCCCGGGAGCGCGCGCAGCAGCGCGACTTCCACGAAGAGGGCATCGCTAGCCGCGTCGGGAGCTGACACGGCAGGGCTTATCCTGTCCTCATTGCGACCTGTCAAAGCAGGTGGCGGCATTCGCATGACACCGTCAGTCTTGCCACGCCCACGTGCGCACGTCGCGTCGTGCTCGCCGCGCTAACTCTGCGCCCCATCAGACGGGGCTTCTCCCGGAATCTCGGAGCAGATCTTGCTCAATCCGGTGTGGGGAGAAGTCCATCGTGCAGATACCGAGAAAAATAGCGGAGGAGGCGGGCCTCACGTTGATCGAGGTTCTCGTCGCCGCGAGCTTGATGGGCATCATGATGGCCATCGCGGCCCCGAACTTCACGGACATGCAGCCGGGCTTCCGGGCGCGCGCCGCGGCCCTCGCCGTCGCTGGCGACATCAATCAGGCCCGCATGTCGGCGATCAAAGAAGGCCGGGTCTACGAGTACTTTCCGATCGCCGGCGGCTATCGCATCCGCCGCGACGACAATTTGGGCGGCCGTGAGGTCGTGAAAGAGGTCGTCATCGCGACCGACTACCCGCACGTCGCGTTCGGCACCGGCGGCGCCTCGACAGATCCCTATGCCAGCCCAATGGGTGCCGCGTCGCCGGCGGCGACCGTCACCTTCCACTCCGACGGCAGCGTCCAGAACCCGGCGAGCGTGTACCTGCAATCCGCCAACCGGGAAGGGGTGATTCTGCAGGCCGTCACCATGAGCACGGCCGGACGCGTGCGCGTGTGGAAGCGATCCGGGGAGGAATGGCACTGACGATGCGCGCCGCCACGAGACGCAACGAAGGCTTCACCCTCGTCGAGGTACTGGTCGCGATGTCGATTGCGGCCGTCGGTTTCCTCGGCCTCGCCGCCACTCATGTCACGTCGATGCGTGCGACCGTCTTCGGCCGGAATGTGAGCCTCGCGATCAGTATTGCCAACGAGACGATCGAGACGCTGCGGCGCCGTCCCTACGCGGAGATCGCAACCGCGTCACCGTCGACGGTCGTGCGCGAAGGCATCAGCTTCACGAGCACGACGACCGTCGCCGCGCTCGGCACCTCCTCGAAGAGGGTGACCATGGGTATCGGGTGGACGGATCGGTTCGGCACCCACACCCCTGGCGGCGCGACCGCCCCCGGGGTCCAGCTCATCACGGTGATCGCCGAATGAACAAGCGCGGCTTCACGCTCATGGAGCTCCTCGCGGCGATGACCGTCGCCGCGATCTTTCTCGTGATGTTGGCGACCGCGGTCCGCAGCCAAGGCACGAGCGCGACCTTCCAGATGGGCTCGGCCGACATGCAACAGAACGTGCGCGGGGCGCTCGAGATCTTCCGGCGCGAGGTCCGCATGGCGGGCTACGGCATGCCGGCGGTGCCCTCCGCGACGCTGCCGATCGTGCGGACGCCGGCCGTCGGCGCTGACGAGCTCTACCGCGTGGACCTGTTTGGCAACTACGGCTTCGTGCGGAGCCGCGTGAGCTCGGATACTGCCGCCAACGCTTCGACGATTCTCATGGCCCCCTTCAGTGCGACGGCGTGTTTGTCGGGAACGCCTGCCAAGGAGTTTACCGTCGGCGAACGCGTCGGAATCGAATCGACGCTGCTCGGCATCGCCGAGGTCCGTACGGTGAGTGCGTACTCCGCGGCCAACTGCAGCATCACGGTCACCGCGTCGTTCTCGAATCCGTACCCCGGAGGCTCGGTGATCAACGAGCTCCAACAGAGGAGCTACGTGCTGAGCAGCGCCAACGTACTGATGCGCAACGGCGTCGTCGTCGCCGACCAGATCGAGGCTCTGCAGATGGCGTACATCCTCCAAGACGGTACGCAGATCGCCGATCCCTCCGCGAACCTTCCCGCCCTGCGCTCGGCGAGCATCCGCATGCACTCGGAGATGCCCGATCGCAACGGACTCCAACCGGAAGCCGAGCTGCGGAGTGAGGTTCGGATCCGCAATCTCGCCATCGTCCGCTCGCCGGCCATCGACTGAAGCCATGACCACCACGATCACGAATCAACGCGGTATCGCTTTGCTGTCGGTCCTCGGACTGCTCTCGTTGCTGCTGGTGCTGGCCACGCTCGTCGCGGGCAGCTCGCGCCTGGAGACGGCCCTTTCTGGCATCAGCAAAGAAAGCGCACGTGCGTTCGCGGCTGCCGAAGCGGGGCTGAACTACGGCCTGCAGGACGTCGACAATTTCGTCGCGGCGAATTCCCTCAATCTCACGTGCAACGTCTCCGCCACTTGCACCGCCGGAAATGCCCCGTGCTATCGCGAGATCAATCTCGTCACGGCCGGTCTCTTCACGACGGCGAACAAGGCGTCGGGCACCGTTCGCGCCTGCTTCGACCGTGTCGGCCCACCGCCGACCAGCATCAAAGTGAGCGCGCTGCGATTCAACGCGTTCTACTTCGACCTCGACGCCCGCGGCAACGCACTTCCGACCGGCACCAGCACTCTCCAGATGGAAGCGGCGCGGCTCGGTCCGGCCCAGGGGAATTGAGAAGGCAACGAGAAAGAGTGTGACCATGCATCGGCAAGCGAAACGCACGATCGGATCCGTCACTGCACTCGTGGTGGCGTCGCTCCTCACGGCGCTCGGCGTTCAGGCCGGCAGTGACCTCGATGTCTTCATTGCCGGCCAGAGCGTGCAGCCGAACGTCCTCATCCTCTTCGACAACTCCGGCAGTATGGCGGACGGCATCCCGTACGATGCGGGATTCGTCTACACCGGTACCGCGACGCCGGCGACGATCTACGACCGCTGCAAGACCTTCAACACCAACTGCACGTGCAAGACGACGCAGACCGCCTGGAAGGTGCACACCGGCTCGTGCATCTATACCGACGCCAACAACGACGGGCAGGACGATCGTGCGCCGTCGTACGTGAAGATCGGCAATCGTCGGAATTTCGAGGCGTTGCCGAACCCGGCCAAGCTGGACGTCGCGAAATCGGTCGTCGACGGGCTGTTGCAGGATCCGGCGAACGATCAGGTGCGGTTCGGCTTGATGATCCTGAACGGCAACTACCTGCCGAGCGACTACACCAGCGCGAGCCAGACCTCGACGTACCACAACGACAAGACGATTCTGAAAGCGGTGATCGGCACGGACCACACTGCCCTGGCCGGCACCGTGAACGGGCTGGTGGCGAATGCCGGCACGCCGCTCGCGCCGCGCATGATCGCCGCCGCGCGCTACTACAAGAACGACGGCTATTTCTCCGGCGCCGATCCCGTGCAGTACCTCTGCCAGCGCAACTACGTGGTCTTGATGACCGACGGACGACCGCAGGTCGAGGGCGTGGCGTTCGGCAATTGCGGCTCCGGCTTCTCCAATCCGTATTGCGGCTCGAACGCGAGCGGCTCGTTCAGCTACATCGAGTCCTGGCTCGGCGCACCCTACGACAAGGACGGCGACGGTCGCGATCCCGATCCCGGCCACTTCTCCACGCCCGCCGGCTGTGTATCCGGCTCGTCTCCCGACGCAGAGCCGTGCGAGTACCACAACGGCGGCTCCGACTATCTCGACGACATCACCAAAGTGATGCTCGACACCGATCTGCGGCCGGACATGGACGGCACGCAGGCGGTCGTCACGTACACGATCGGTTTCACGGTCGCGAACGGCCTCTTGCAGCGCGCGGCCGCCCATGGCGGCGGTACCTACTCCACCGCCAACACGGCCGACGAGCTCGCCGACGCCTTCCGCGCCACGTTGAACTCCATCGTGAGCGAGACCGAGTCGTTCGTGGCGCCGGTCGTGCCGGTGAGCCAGACGACGCGGACGCAAAGCGGCGACCGGCTCTACATCGCCCTCTTCCGGCCGCGTGACGGGGCGTTCCGTTGGCCTGGGAATCTCAAGAAGTATCAGGTGTCGGAGACCGGCCAGCTGCTCGACGCCAACGGCGCGAACGCAACCAACTCCGACGGCGAGATTCTCACGAATGCCCGCTCGTACTGGGACACGGCCGCATCCGGCTCGGCAGTCAGCAGGGGCGGCGTCGGCGAGCTGCTGCTGAACCGGGCCACCGCCCGCAACATCTACACCAACCTCACGGGCACCGACCTCACGGTTGCCGGCAACGCCTTCAAGGACAGCAACGCCGCGCTGACGAAGGAGATGCTCGGCGCGGCGACGGCGGCTGAGCGGACGCAGTTCATCAATTACACGCACGGCATCGACATCTACGACGACGACGAGGACTCGAACATCACGGAGAAGCGCGGCTGGATTCTCGGTGACACGATTCACTCGGTGCCGCTCGTCGTGAGCTACAGCGCGACCGACGCGCTCATTCTGGTCGGCGCCAACGACGGCATGCTGCACGCCTTCGACGACGCGACCGGTGCCGAGCTGTGGGCCTTCGTTCCCAGCACGTTGCTCGCGCGCCTGAAGCTGCTGACGCCAGGGGCGAGCGGCTCGCACCAGTTCTTCGTCGATTCCTCGCCGAAGCTCGTCACCCTGGTGGACAATCGGAAGATCGTCATCTTCGGCTTCGGTCGCGGTGGTCGCGAGTATTTCGCGATCGACGTGACGACGAAGGACGCGCCGAAGTACGTCTGGAACCTCAGCAACGCGACGACCGGCATGGACGAGCTCGGCCAGGCCTGGTCGGAGCCGACGTTCATCAAGACGAGCAGCGGTGTGCAGGCCTTCTTGATCGGCGGCGGCTACGATCCGTATTTCGACACGCCGAGCAACGTGACCGCGAACGCGACCGGGTACGGCCGAGCGGTGTTCGCGATCAACGCGGCGACCGGCGCGCTGATCTCGAAGATCCAGCCGACCGGCATGGACTACGCGATTCCGAGCAACGTCGCCGCGCTCGACTTCAACGGCGACGGCAAAGTCGATCGGGCCTACGTCGGCGACCTTGGCGGCAACATGTGGCGGATCGACAGCACCCTCGCCGCAACCAAGCTCTTCTCGGCGCCGAGTGTGTCCGGCACACGACTGTACAAGATCTACTATGCGCCCGACGTCGTGCGTGACAAAGGCTTCCTCTCGGTCTTCTTCGGGACGGGCGATCGCAGCAATCCGCTCGAGACGTCCCTCACCGACCGCATGTACGGCGTGCGGGACGATGGATCGTCCGATCTCACCGAAACCAACCTCGTCGACGTGACGACCCGCGTGACGCAGAACGGGACCACCGCGGAGACGACGCTCAAGACCGACCTCGCGGCGAAGAAGGGATGGTACATTCAGCTGAATCAGCGTCCCGGCGAGAAGATTCTGGCCTCGCCCTCGGCGTTCTTCAGCGTGTTCTTCTCGAGCTTCGTGCCGCTCGCGGGTGTCTGCAACGCGGGCGGCGACGCGCGTGTCTACGAGCTCAACTACGAGACGGGCGGCATTCCGGACAGCAAGGTCGTCGATCCCGACGGCAGTGGTCCAAGCAGTGCTCCGGCCGTCACCCAAGACCAGCGCTTCCTGTTGATCGGGAAGAGCATTCCGACCGAGCTCACCGTGACCATTCAGCGCGCGGGCTCGAGCGGCTTCGTGGCGTCGAGCGGTAACGTCGACCGGCTGCCGCTGCCCGAGCTCCCCAACAACGTGACGCCGCTCTCCTGGCGCGAATGCTCGACCGGCGTACCGTGTCGATGACGAGGACTCCCATGACCCAATCCAAGACCGTCAGTAGGATCGTCAGCATGATCGTCGGCAAAATCACTACGTTCGTCGTGGCTGCCGTGCTCGTGAGCAGCGTGGCCTGGGCCGGCCTCGTCGGCGTGGTGACCGCGGTCTCGAAGTCGACGGTGACGGTGTCGGGCGTTACGTACGACATCGGCGAGAGCACCGAGATCCAGGACATGGCCGGGCACCCGATCACGCTCCCTGAGCTACGGCCGGGCGTGAACGTCGAGCTCGAGTTCGACGAAGAGGGCGGCCTGGCCACGATCAAGGCCGCGGTCGTTCGCTGACCGTCCGGCGCCACCGTCAAATTCTCGTCGCCGCGGCACCGCCGCGTACAGAAATTTGTCGGGTGGCGACGTGGGGTGTGCGGTTCTCTGTGACAAAGCGGGGGAAATTCATGGCTGCAGTTCCGGCACCCGCTTTGCTTCCCGATCTGTAGCCCCTCCTTTCCGCGCGGGACGGGCCCGATCCGCATGGTGCGGGTCGGGCCTTTCCCCGAGCGAATCGCAGGGGAGCCGAAACCAGGGGGTCGTCATGATGGCACGTCAGGTGGGCGAGAATGCGTAGCGGGCTCGGCAGCAAGGTGACCGGGCTGTTCAAGCGTTCGCTCGGTGATCTCCTTCCGAAGGGCCGCGGCGGCTCCTTCCTCGCCATCGACATCGGCTCGAGCTGCGTGAAGCTCGTCGAAACCGACGGCAACGCCGGCAACATCCGCATCATCGCGGCTGGGATCGCGCCGCTGCCCCCGACCGCCGTGCAGAACAATCTCATCCAGGATCCCGCGGCCGTCGCGGCGACGATCCGCGACTTGGTGCGTCAGACCGGCGCGCGCTCGACCGAGGTCATCACCGCCGTCCCCGGACCGGCCGTCATGATCAAGAAGCTCCACCTCCGCGCCGAGGACGAAGCCAACCTCGAAAACCACGTGATGCTCGAGGCCGGGAACGCGATTCCCGAGAGCCTCGACAACGTCACGATCGACTACCAGATCGCCAACTACACCGAGACCGGCGAGATCGAGGTGGTCCTGGTCGCGGTGAAGAAGGACATCCTCAACAGCTATACGTCGGTCATCCGCGACGCGGGGCTGAATCCGCAGATCGTCGACGTCGACTACTTCGCGCTCGAGAACATGTTCGAGCTCAACTACTCGATCGACGAGGGCCAGGTGGTCGGTCTCGTCAATATCGGGGCTCGCTACTGCTCGATCAACATCCTGCGCGGCGGTCGCTCGTCCTTCACCGGTGACATTCCGGTGGGCGGCGCCGAGTTCACGGACGTCCTGATGCGCAATCTCGGGGTTTCCGCGGCCGCGGCCGAGCTCTTGAAGGCCGGTGGCACCGTCCGCGAGTTCCAACGCGAGCAGGTCGAGGCGGCCCTCGCGCCTGGCGTGCAGTTCCTGGTCGAAGAAATCCATCGTGCGCTCAGCTTCTATTGGCGCTCCGACGCCGAGGATCCGCTCGCCGCCGTGTACCTGTCCGGCGGAACGGCGCGCACCGAAGGGCTGACCCGCGTGCTGGGCGAACGGCTCGAGACGCCCGTCGAGCTCGCCAAACCGCTCGAGCGGGTCACGCTCGCGAGCAGCGTCGACTCCAACTTCATTCGCGCCAACGCCTCGTCGTTGGCCGTCACCGTCGGGCTCGCGTCCCGCCGCCCGGGAGACAAAGCGTGATTCGCATCAATCTACTCCCCGTCCGTGAGGTCGAGCGTGAAGCCGGCCGACGCCAGGAAACGCGTCTCGTCTATCTGTGCGTGGCCTTGGTGGCCGTGTTGCTCGGCGGCATCGAGTTCGGAAGCCGGATGCGGCTGGCGCCGCTCAAGACCGAGCACGCCAAGCTGCAGACCGAGATCGTCGCCCTCGACAAGAAGTCGATCGAGCTCGCGAAGCTCGAGACCGAGCGCAACGACCTCGAAGAGAAGCTGAAGACCATCGCCACCCTCGAAGCCAAGAAGGTCGGCCCCGTTCAGGTCCTCGCGGATCTCAGCGACTCCGCTCCCGAGCAGGTGTGGCTCATGGAGTTCAAGGAGAGTGGCGGGCTCGCGACCATCAGCGGACTCGGCCTCGACGACCAGACCATCGCCAACTTCATGCGGAAACTCGGTGGGTCGCCCTACTTCGACAACGTCGATTTGGTGGAGACCACGCAGTCCGAGCTGGACGGCGTTCAGCTGAAGCGCTTCGTCGTGAACGCCCGCCTGAGCTACTCGGGCAAGGCGCTCGGCAGCGCGCCTCGCAACCTCAAGTTCCCCGACCCGTCGAACAAGGGCGGCGCCGGCAAGGGCGGCAACAAGACTCGCACCCCTGCCCAGCGCGCGGGCAAACGCGCGTAGCGCGCTCGGACGACGCAGGAGATCGCATGAACGACCTACTCGAACGCTTTTTCGATCTCGAAGCCCGGCAGCGCCTCATGGCGAGCGCAGCGGCCGTGGTGCTCGTCTTCGGCGCCTACTGGTACTTCGTCTATTCCGGCCGGCACGCTGAAACCGCGGAGGTGATCGCCAAGATCTCCGATCTGCGCCAGCAGCGCGACAGCAAGCAGAAGCTGGTCGCCAACATCGGCCAGCTCCAGGAGACGGTGCGGGAGCTCGGGGCGGACTTGAAAGAGGCCGAGGCGCAGCTTCCCGATTCGAAGGAGATCCCGGATCTCTTGAGCAACATCTCGTCGGCTGGTCGTGATTCCGGCCTCGAGGTCATTTCGTTCCGGCAGCGCCCAGAGCAGCTCAGAGACTTCTACGCGGAGGTTCCCGTCGACGTGACGGTGCGCGGCAACTACCACGAGGTCGCGACCTTCTTCGACCGCGTCGGCAAGCTCGACCGCATCGTGAACGTCGGTGACATCGTCATCCAAACTCCCAAGCGCGAGGGCGACGAGATGATCGTCGACACCCTTTGCTCGGCCACGACTTTCCGCTTCCTCGATGAAAAGGAACGGGAAGAGATCGCCAAGGAAAAGGCCGCTAAAGAGAAGGAAAACAAGAAGAAAAAATAGGTGAGGTCCGTCATGCATGGGGCATACAAACATTCGATAGCAGCCGTGCTGGCGCTCGGGCTCGCACCCGGGGCGGCCTTCGCGGCTCCCGGCGGCGGGGCGCTGAGTGGGCCCGTCGATGCGATCGCGAAGGCGCACGCGGCGGCCGACAAGGCCGAGCAGCGCGCGACCAAACACGATGGCGAAGCGGCAAACGCCTTCGAGGGTGATGCCGCACCGGTTGCGCGGTCTCAGGGCAAGGCGAAGGGCTCAGCCACAGCCGGTAGCGTCGGCGATGGCAGCGCGACCCAACAGCCTGGGACCGAAGAGGCACAAGGCGCGGACGGCGACGAGCAGAAAGCAACCGTCCAACCGCCCTACGATGCGACCGCGCATCGTGATCCCTTTCGACCGCCGCGGCTGAATGGTACGGCACAAGCGCGTACTCCACTCGAGACGTATCAGTTGGGTCAGCTCAAATTGGTTGGGGTCGTCGCGCAACCTGCTGAAGGGTACCGCGCGATGGTGGAAGATTCCGCAGGACTAGGCTACATCATCACGACCGGGACGCCCATCGGGTCAAGCGGCGGGGTGGTGCGGAGCATCGAATCCAGACGTGTAGTCATCGAGGAGAGCACCCTCGACTTCTACGGGGACGTCAAGTCCAAAGAAGTCGTGATGGAGCTTCCTCAGGAGGATCGATCGCCATGAGGATGCAGGAGCAGGGTTTGGGAGCGGTGGTGGTGAAGGTGGTTGGTGTCCTGCTCCTCGGAATCTTGGGATGCACGCGGACGCTCGAACGACCAGGGCCGCATGCAAAGGCGCACACTGCGCCGGTCGAGCAAGTCGCAGCCGCGCCAGCAGCGCCGGCTGCGGAACCCGCGCCAGTCGCGGCTGAGCCGCCACCGATCGCGATCGTCGAGACGCCCGCTGAAGCGGAACTGCGCGTGCACGAGATTCGTCTCGTCGAGCGCGCATCGCGGACCGCGCTCGTCGTTCGCTTCTCGCGGCCGATCGACGCGGCTTCGCACTTCGCGCTGAGCTCCCCACATCGCATCGTCGTCGATGTTGCCGGCCCGTTGTCGGGTGTCGTCACGAACCGCAGCTACGGCATCAGCAAGAACGGCGTCGAGCGCGTGCGCGTCGGTGCGCACGAAGGCAAGCTTCGTCTCGTCGCCGACGTCGACGGTCGCGTGCCCGACTATGCGATCGACGCGAGCAACCGCGAAGTCGCGATCCTCCTCGGCGAGAGCCGGTCGCCGGTCGACGAGATCGTCTACCTGGCGCCGGGCATCGCCCCGGTCCTCGATCAACCGGTCGCCGTCGCGGCAGCACCGGCGGCACCGGCAGCTGTGGCTCCTGCTGCGGCCGAGCCGGTTGCGGCTCCTGCGGTCGCAGAGCCCGCTCCCGCCCCGGCCGAGGTTGCTCTCGCAGCCCAGCCAGTCGCCGATCCCGAGCCGATCGCCGAGGCCGCGCGACCGATCGGTGAGGACGATTCGGTCGTGCTCGCCGCGCACTCCGCCGGTAAGGGTGGCGGCAGCAGGGGCAAGCGCAGCAGCTCATCGGTCGCCGCGATCCCCGGCGGTACGCTCCAGACCGTAGGCGCTCCCCGCGAGTACACGGGTCAGCGCATCTCGCTCGACTTCAAGGACGCCGACATCCAGAACGTCCTTCGCATCTTGGCCGACGTCAGCGGCCTCAACATCATCACCACCGACGACGTGCAGGGAAAGATCACCATGCGCCTCGTCGAGGTCCCGTGGGACCAGGCCCTCGACTCGATCTTGAAGGCGCGCGGCCTCGACATGGTCCGCGACGGCAACATCATCCGGGTCTCGACGGTCGAGAAGCTGAAAGACGAGCGTGAGGCGCTCCGCGCCGCCAACGAGGCGCAGGCCCAGGCCGAGCCCCTCCGCGTCCGCTACGTCAAGGTCAACTACGCGAAAGCCGACGAGAAATTCGTCAAGAAGGTGCAGGAAATCCTCACTGATCGCGGCAGCGCGACCTGGGACGAGCGCACCAACACGATCGTCATCCGCGACATCGACAGGGGGATCGCCGACGCCGAAGAGCTGATCACCCACTTCGATACCCAGACACCCCAGATCCTGATCGAGGCGAGCATCGTCGAGGCGACGGAGAACTTCTCGCGCGATCTCGGCGTCCAGTGGGGCTACACCTACAAGGCGAGCCCGGAAACCGGGAACGCGCCTGGCGTGAACTTCCCCGGCCGCATCAACGCCGGCGGTAGCGGACTCGGAACGGGCGTCGGTCCGGTCGCACCGGGTGGCGTGCCGATCGGCCGCGTGCCCTTCATCGCCGACTTCCCGGCCAACGTCGCACCCGGAGCCGGCTCGGCCTTCGACGTGATCCTCGGATCGCTCGACGGTACCAAGTCCCTCTCGGCTCGCCTGACCGCGCTCGAGCGCGAAGGCAAAGGCAAGATCATCTCCCGGCCGCGCGTCGTCACCCTCAACAACCAGCCGGCCAAGATCGAGAGCCTCGAAATTCTCCGCGTGAAGCTGCCCAGTACCGGTACCGTCATCAGCACCGGCGCCGGCGGGGTCGCGGGGTCGTCGCAGGCGGCGACCGAGCAGATCAAGACCGGCATCACGCTCACCGTGACGCCGCAGCTCTCGTCCGACGGCTTCGTGTTCCTCGACGTCTTCGCCAAATCGAGCACCCTGCAACCGACCAATCAGTCGCAGGCGCCCTCGCCCGACGGCATTCCGAACGAGATCAGCCGCGAAGCCGAGTCCCACGTCCTCATCAAGGATGGCGAGACCTTCGTGCTTGGCGGGGTCTTCCGGAACACGCTGAACGACAACGAAACCGGTATCCCGTACCTGCGAGCGATTCCTGTCATCGGCTGGGCGTTCAAGAACACGCTCACCAACGACAATCGCCAGGAGCTCCTGGTCTTCATTACCCCGCGCTCGGTTCGGGCCCGGGGTACGGAAGATCTCGCGAGCCTGCCGTCGGCCGAAGTGCTGTGGGAAGATCGGAACAATCCCTGAGGCGCGCGGGATGATCGTTCCCGCCGCGCGTTGCGCCCCTGCCTTGCCGTTTGGCGCTGCTGCCTGAGTGACATCGAGTGCTACGTTTTCTCACCGCCGGTGAATCCCATGGGCCGTGTCTCACAGCCATCGTCGAGGGCTGTCCGGCAGGGTTCACGATCGACATCGACGCCGTGAACGTGGACATGCGGCGCCGCATGATGGGCTATGGGCGCGGCGGCCGCATGAAAATCGAGCAAGACACCGCCGAGCTCCGTTCCGGCGTGCGCTTCGGCGAGACCCTCGGATCGCCGATCACGCTCGTCGTCGAGAACCGCGACTGGAAGAACTGGGTGAAGAAGATGTCCTCCCGTCCGGAGGATCGCGACGCCCAGATCGCCGTCACGCGCCCGCGGCCCGGTCACGCCGACCTCGCCGGGGTCCTCAAGTACGACCACGACGACGTTCGCAACATCCTCGAGCGCGCGAGCGCGCGCGAGACCGCCGCACGGGTCGCCGTCGGCGGCATCGCCAAGTGCTTGCTGAAGCCGTTCGGCATCGCCGTTCGCGGCTGGGTCGCGGAGATCGGCGACGTTGTCGCCAATCACGCCGGCCTCGATCCGGAGGCGATCTTCGCCGCGGCCGAGGTTTCCGAGGTGCGGGTCGCGGATGCCGACGCCGAGCGTCGGATCATCGCCTCGATCGACGAGTGCAAGAAGCGCGGCGACACCCTCGGCGGCATCGTCGAGGTCGTGACGACGGGCCTCCCGCCCGGGCTCGGTAGCCACGTCCATTGGGACCGGAAGCTCGACGGCCGACTCGCGCACGCGCTCATGAGCATCCAGGCCGTGAAAGGTGTCGAGATCGGCCTCGGCTTCGAGACCGCGCGCCGGCCCGGATCGGCCGTCCACGACGAGATCTACTTCGACGAGGCCAAACACGAGTTCCTGCGGCGCACCAACATGGCCGGCGGCACCGAGGGCGGCATGACGTCGGGAGCACCGCTCGTGACGCGGGTGGCGTTCAAGCCGCTCGCGACCTTGATGAAGCCGCTGCACTCCGTCGACATCGGCACCAAGGCCGAGGCCAAGGGCGCCATCGAGCGCTCCGACGTCTGTGCGATCCCGGCGGCGGCCGTCATCGCCGAGGCCGTCGTGGCCTTTGTGATCGCGGACGTGTTCCTCGAGAAGTTCGGTGGCGACTCACTGAAAGAAATTCGTCGCAACTACGAAGGGTATCTGCAACAAATTGCGCAGTTCTGATGCGGGGGCGGGCAATCGTGTTGATGGGGTTCATGGGGACGGGGAAGAGCGAGGTGGGGCGGCGGTTGGCGCAGCGGCTCGGCCGTGCGTTCGTCGACACCGACCAGCTCGTCGAGGAGCGCGCCGGAAAGCGCGTCGCCGCGATCTTCGCCGACGACGGTGAGCCCGCGTTCCGCGCCCTCGAACGCGCCGCCGTCGCCGATGCCGCCGGTCGTGGTGCGACCATCATCGCCGTCGGCGGCGGTGCGGTCCTCGATCCCGAGAACGTTCGCTGTCTCCGCGAAGCCGGCATGCTCGTCCATCTGACGGCGCGGCCCGAGGTCATTCTGCGACGCGTCGGCGATACGACCCATCGGCCGCTCTTGCGCGATGATCCGAAGGCCGCCGTCGAGCGGCTGCTCGCCGAGCGCGGGCCGGTCTACGCCGACGCCGCGGACATCACCATAGATACGTCGGAACACGCGGCCGATCAGGTCGTGAGAGAGATCCAACAGGCGCTCGCGCGCCCGGAACGATGGAAGTCGTCAACGTAGAGCTGGGGGAACGCGCGTATCCGATCTACGTCGGATCCGGCTGCCTCGGAGATGTGGGAACGCGGCTCGCGGAGACGCGGTGTGGGAAACGGGTGGCGGTGGTGACCAACTCGACGATCGCAAAATTCTATCTCGGACCGACGGTGACGGCGCTCGCCGCCGCCGGCTTCGATCCCGCGATCATCCAGATTCCGGACGGCGAGGAGCACAAGAACCTCGCGTGGCTGGCGTTCGTCTACGATCGCCTGATCGATGCCGGCATCGACCGCGGCGGCGCGGTCGTGGCGCTCGGCGGCGGCGTCGTCGGTGATCTCACCGGCTTTGCGGCGGCGACCTATCTTCGTGGCGTTGCCTGCGTGCAGGTGCCGACCACACTGCTCGCGCAAATCGACGCCTCGATCGGCGGCAAGACCGGCATCAATCACTCCGCCGGGAAGAATCTGCTCGGCGCCTTCAAGCAGCCGCGGTTCGTGCTCGCGGACGTCGACTGCCTGCGGACGTTGCCGCGGCGCGAGTTCGTGGCCGGGCTCGCCGAGGTCATCAAGACCGGCGCGATCCTCGACCCGGATCTCTTCGCGCTGCTCGAAGCCGAGCTGCCCGCGATTCTCCGCCAGGACCGCGATCTCATGGTGCGGATCGTCCGCGCCTCGTGTCAGCTGAAGGCCCTCGTCGTCTCCGAAGACGAGACCGAGGGCGGCTACCGCGCGATCCTCAACTTCGGCCACACCATCGGTCATGCGATCGAGAACCTGACCGACTACACCACGTTCCTGCACGGCGAGGCCGTGGCGATCGGTATGGTCGCGGCAGTACGCGTCTCGCATCGGCTCGGGTTCTGCGACGCGGATACCGTCAGTCGTCTGACGCATCTCATCGAACGGTGTGGATTGCCGGCCGAGATTCCCGGCGACCTCGCACGCGAGGCGATCGCGCTCGCGATGCGCACCGACAAGAAAGCACTCAGCGGCTCGATCAAGTTCATTTGTCTCGAAAGCATCGGCAAGACCAAGTTCGAACGGCTCACATGTGAGGAGATCGTTCGCTACATTTGATTGATTTCACGAGAAACCAGACCGCGAACGGGAGGATGAGGGTATGAAACGACAAAGGATGGTGATGATGGCGGCCTGCTTCGCGCTGGCTTCGTGCGGCGGTGGCGGCGGCGGATCGAATGACAACGGCGTCGCACTGCGATTCTCTGGCGTGTTCCAGGAAACCCAGGAACAGGTGGCTCCGGCCGCCGATCAGTTTCCAGAAGGCAATGACGCCGTTGGTGACACAGGCGCGTTCATCACACTCGGCTCGGATCAGACGGTTCCCGGCGACCGCAACAACGACGGCGACCTCGACGGCGGCTTCCTCGGCGTCGAGAACAACCTCGATCAATCGGTGAATCTGCAAACCGTCAAGGTCGAGCTCTTCATCCCTGGCGCGAAGCTGAACAACCCGGTCGTCACGGACTCCATTCCGTTCCCGATCTCGATGCCGCCCGCGAGCGTCGACGATCAGGGCGTACGGACGACGTCGAAAACTTTCGCGCAGACCGTTTTCGTTGGTGCCGACGTCATTGCTTTCTTGACCCAGAACCAAACACTGCTGCCCGCCCCGCCGTTCAACATGACCGTGGTGATGACGATCACGGGCATCAGCGACAGCGGCGACAGCTTCGACACCAACGAGATCAGCTATCCGGTCACCGTGTTCGGGCCGTCGCTGTGATGGACGAGGGGAGGATGACGACGATGCGCAGATCGCAATGGGTGTTGGGGGGCCTCGCGGCGTTCGCGTTCGCCGCGCTGATCGTGAGCTGCGGGGGTACCGGCGGCGGCGGCGGCAGCAAGGGCGGCACCGGGCAGCAGTTCGTTCTGAACAGCAACAACTCGGGACGTCTGATCTTGCTCGTCGACCCTTCGCGGGTCGACGCCAACAAATCAGACCGGATCGGGCTGACGGCCATCTTGACCGACAGCCTCGGCAATCCCATTCGGGGTGTGCCGATCGCGTTCTCGACCGACCTCGAGGACGTCACGTTCATCCCTGGTGACAACGCCGACAACACGACCGGCTCGGCGTTCACCGACTCGAACGGACGAGCGGACATCATCGCCGTCGCAGGGTCGCAGCCGACGGAAACCGGCGCCATCATCGGCACCGGCGCGATCTTCGCCGAAGCTCCGCAAGCCTTTGCGCTACGTGCCCAGGTGCAGGTGACGCTCTACGACGTCGGCTTCATCGACGCCGACTCGCTCGGCGTGATCCCGTCGCAGATCGATCTCGGTAACCCGACCTTCGGCACGGTACTATTCTTCACCGTGGTCGGCGGTACGCCGCCGTACTCGATCAACAATCCGGACAGTGGCATCGGAAGCGGCAGCTTCGGACAAAAGTGCCTGCCCGGTTGCACCGAGAACGGCGGCGTCCTCTGCATCGGCAGCCCGTGTCAGACCGACAGCGACTGCAATGCGAATGCCTCGCCGACGCCCGCAGACGTGTGCCTCGGCCCGATCAAGCGCTGTCTCGCGAGTTGCGGCGGCACCAACTGTGCCGGCGCTCGTTGCGACACCGACAACGATTGTAACGACGGCTCGGCGGCGCCCGCGAACGTTTGCAAGGACTCGGGTCAGAACCTGGCGTACACGGTCACCGTCGGTTGCGGCAACGGCCGCGCGGAGAACACCGATGAATCCGGTGCAACCCACGTGTTCCAAGTGTTTGATTCCGCCGCTGCTTCCGCCGACATCACGGTCGTCGTGAGCTTGAGCGAATCGTGCGATGGCACCGACTTCGCCGGCGCCACGTGTGCGAGCGTCAATCCGGCGCTGCCTTCGGGCTCGCTGAGCTGTACCGCGGGCTGCTCGATCGATGCGTCGGCATGTACCGCGGCGGATCCGAATGCGACTCCCACTGCGGGTGGCGGTGGTGGTCCGACCTTCACGCCTGGTGGCGGCATCGCGACTGTCACACCGACGCCCGTCCTGACTCCGACGCCCGCCAACACGGCGACGCCTGGCGTCGGGGTGCCGACCAACCTCAACCTGGCGCTCGTCACCAACGGCTCCGGGGACAACGGCAATGCGACGCTCACGACGGTGATTGCGGCGACCGTGACCGACAGCATCGGCAACCCGGTCCCGGATGGCACCAACGTGTTCTTCGCCATCACGGGAGCTACCCAGGGTGCGGTCCTCAACAGCCCGTCGGCCACCAACACCGATCCGCCGTGCAACGTCGCCAGCTTCACGAGCGACACGGGGGCAAGTGTGGTGAATCAGCCAGGTGTCGCGCACACCTGCGTGACCTACCCAACCGGGTCTGCCGGCTCGGGTATCACGATCCAAGCTGTTGCAGGTGCCGCCTCGGATACGCAGGCGTTCAACCTGCCGCCACCTCCCGGCCCGTAAGCGGCGGGACGTTCCTGACGCGAAAGGGGAGCGGCGCTACGGCGCCGCTCCCCTTTTTCTTTTGGGCAACGATGAACAGGCGGGTCCCAGGGGGCGCTTCTCTTTCGGCCAAGGTCACCTGGAGGAAAAGTTGCACCCCGAATGGTGCTCCGGCCAGCACAATCAGTAACTTGCCTCGTTCGCGATTCGCGAATAGCGTACGGATATGCTCAAGGCACAAGACGTTCTGGTCCTTCTCAAACTCGTGGTGTCCGACGACCCTGAGCCTTCGTTCAATCGTCTGGCCGTCGAGCTGGACATGAGCCCGTCGGAAGTTCACCAGGCGATCCAAAGAGCACGGCATGCCGGATTGCTCACGACCGAGCCGAGCAAAGTCGGGAAGCACAAGAAATCCGTCATTCACCAAGCCTTGCTCGAATTTCTGGTCCACGGTCTGAAGTATGTGTTTCCGGCCGAGCGTGGCGGCGTAACGCGCGGGATGCCAACTGCACACGCGGCACCCCCGCTCGTGCAGAAATTCGCGCGCGCCGCGAGCCAGGACCTTCCACCGGTGTGGCCCGATCCCGAGGGAGCGGTTCGTGGCCTCGAATTCACACCGCTCTACCGGTCGGCGTGCGTAGCGGCGAAGCGCGATGCAAAGCTGTATCAGTTGCTTGCCCTCGTCGATGCGATTCGTGGCGGGCGGGCTCGAGAGCGCCAGCTCGCTCAAAAGGAGCTCGTCAAACGACTCGGTGGTGAGCAGGCTGCTGTCGGGTGAAGTATGGTCGCCGTCGACCCGAACATCGCTGCGCTACGCAACATCGCGAGCGCGCTCGGTCCGTTACGCGAGGAAGTCTTGTTCGTCGGCGGCGCTACTGCGGGTTTACTGATCACCGATCCGGCCGCGATGGCCATACGAGCTACCGACGATGTGGATTGCATCGTCGAAATCGCGTCGACGACAGAGTACTACGCTTTCGAGTGCCGGCTGCGGGCTCGGGGCTTCAGCTCCGATCCTGGCCTGGTCTGTCGTCATCGATTCGACGGCATCGCTCTTGACGTCATGCCCACGGACCCATCGATCCTTGGATTCGCCAATCGATGGGCCGCCGAGGCATTTAGCGCAGGCAAACGACACGCGCTGGCGAAAGACCTGCACATCAACATCATTGACGCACCTTACTTCGTCGCGACCAGGCTCGAGGCCTTTTACGGCAGAGGTGATGGTGACTTCGTTGCCAGCCACGACATCGAGGATCTCGTCGTGATCGTCGATGGCCGTCGCGAGTTGGTCGATGAGGTCACGATCCTGAACAACGAAGCGTTGAAAACATACTTACGCGGACAGTTCACCATGCTGATGGCCAACCCGAGGTTCGTCGAAGCGCTCAGCGCGCACTTGCCGCCCGACGCAGCCAGTCAGCTTCGACTACCAACGTTGAAGAGTGTCCTTCGGCGGCTCGGTGAAGTGGTGCCATCGTAAGACGGGCAATTCTCCCGTCCGTGTGGTCTTCGTGTCGTCAGCGCGGCCGCGCCGTCAGGCTGTCAGCAGACGCGGCAGATGCTCGACGCAGAGCCGGATCAGCGCCTTCAGCGCCGCCGGCTGCGCGCCGTTGTCGAGTGCCGCCAAGCACCAGGCACGCGTGAGGCCATGGGTTCCGACGGGGATCGCTTTCAGCTCGCCGCGTTCGACCTCGGTGCGCACGGACCAAGCGGGCAGGACCGCGACGCCGAGTCCGACGCGGACGAGCTCTTTCACGACCTCGACCTGGTCGACCTCGGTCACGACCCGCGGAAAGATGCCTTCCTCGAGCAGGAAGCGCAGCAGGATGCCGGTCATGCGGCTCTCGCGCTCGTAGAGAATGAGCGGCTCGTTCGCGAAGTCGGCCGCCTGGATGCGCCGCCGCTCCACCCACGCGTGATCGGGGGCGACGACCGCGACGAGCTCGTCGCGGCCGATCTCCGTCACCCGGATGCGGTCGGCATCGACCGGCAGCGTCACGAGGCCAATGTCGAGCTCGCCGCCGAGCACGCGGCTGAGCGTGTCGTTGCTGTGACCGGACGCGACTTGCAGCTGCACGCGGGGAAAGAGCCCGAGAAACTCTTTCAGCACCGGCGGTAGAAGGTGTTGGCAGGTCCCGTCACTACCGCCGACCCGCACCATGCCGCCACCGCCGACGCCTTGCTCGGCCAGCAGCCGCTCGGCGTCCTCGATCTTGTCGAGCACTTGCTCGGCACAATGGAGCAGCACTTCGCCCGCCGGCGTCGGTCGTGCGCGCTTGCCCACTCGGAGCAGCACCGGCACGCCGAGATGTTCCTCCAGGGCGCGAATGTGCTGGCTGATCGCCGGTTGGCTCAGGTTCAGACGCGCCCCGGCGCGAGTGAAGCTCCCGACCTCGACGATCGTCTTGAAGATCTTGAGCTGCTTCGTTTCGAGCATTGCGGGTGTCGCCATAAGCGAGCGCTATCCTGCCTTCGTCAGCGGCTGCCTGCAGAACGGGCAGCACGGTGACGTGAGATTGGGCCTGGAGAGGCGCTTGTCAGGTTGGGGAGTCATGATTTGTCGGAACGGCGGTGCCTATCAGTGCTGCCACGATTCCCAAGAAGCAAAAGTAATTCCACGGAGAGTGGCGAGGGCTCGGCGAGGCCCGCCTCTAAGGCGGAACGTGGTTTTGCGTGGCGCGGGGTGCGGCGAAGGGACGAGGGTCGGCAACGGGGGGTGGGACCGTGCGGCGGGCCAGGAGCGCTGCGCTCCTCACCCGCCGCTGGCGTGGTTCAGGGGATGGTCGACGGGACGCAGAGCTCGCGCGGCCCGAACACGGTGAACGTGTCCTGCCCGAACTGATTCAGCGAGTAGAGCGTGTCGTGCGTCGGTGCGCCGGCGGCGCTGCGCACCTGGTAGCAAAGGAGGTGACTCGACGGGTCCATGATGCCTTCGCCGTTCTTGTGGACGGGAGCACAGTAGCGGACCGGTCGCTTGATCGACGCGACGATCGAGCCGAACTGGTCGTCGATGTTGAGGTCGCCGGTGCGGAAGCGGGCGCGCGCCTTGTAGCACTTGAAGTGGTCGATCGCTGGCGCGTAGCTGGCGATCGGGCCGGTGTGACTCTTGGCGCTCGGTACCAGGAGCGCGTCTGGCCTGACCAGATCCAACACGATCGTCCCGAACTGGTTCGTCACCGAGAACTCACGGATTCGGGTGAACCGCGGGGCGGTCTGCTTGATGGTGAAGACCGCGAGGTGATCGGGATCGAGCGGCGCGGTCTGGTCTTCATCGTTCTTGTCGGCCGGAGCGCAGAAGCGCTTCTCGCGCAGCAGCGTCGCGGTGCTCGCCCCGAGGTGATCGACCAGCGACACGCCTGAAAGCCGGAGCGGCGGCCGGTGCGTTTCGTAGCACTGGAAGTGATTCAGGGGTCCGGGGGTCGGGGCGATCGTTGGGCCGGTCGGCGTCGGGGTTGCGGTGCCGACGATCGTGGGTGTCTCCGTCGGCGTCGCCGGGTCGGTACTGGTGATGGTCGGCGTCGGCGTCGCAGTCAGGATGGGACTCGGCGTGGCCGTGCGGCTGGCCGTCGGGGTGTCCCCCACCGTCGGACTGACCGCGGGCGTGGACGTCACCGTCGCCGTCAGGATCGCGGTTACCGTCGGAGTCGGCGTCGCCGTGCGCGTTGCGGTCGGGGTTGCGGTGACCGTCGCAGTGCTGGTGGCGGTGGCGGTCACGACAGGGGTGATTGTCGCCGTCGCGGTCAGCGCCGGCGTGACGGTGATCGTCGGAGTGCTCGTTGCTGTCGCGGTCGTAGTGATCGTCGCGGTCGCGGTGACCGTTGGGGTGAGCGTGACCGTCGGTGTGGCCGTGAGCGTCGCGGTCGCGGTGAGAGTCGGAGTGGCGGTGAGCGTGGGCGTCGCCGTGAGCGTCGCGGTCGGAGTGAGGGTCGCGGTGGCCGTAACCGTCGGGGTCACAGTCGCCGTCGTGGTCGGCGTGGCCGTCGTCGTTGGCGTGGGCGTCGGGCTCGGCGTCGGCGTGAACGTCGCGGTCGCGGTGACCGTCACCGTCGGCGTTCCGCTCGGCGTCGCCGTCAGGTCGGGCGTCGGGGTCTCGGTCGGCGCCGCGAGCGGATCGCACGGCGCATCGATCGACGGATCGGTGAGGAACGCGCTCGTATCGATGTTCGCCGACGCGGTGTCGCACGTCACCGTATTGGCGCCGGTGGCGCAGCCCCACCAGTTTCCCTGGGCGTCGATCGTCTCGCCGCCGTCGTACACGGCGCCCGCGAAGTTTCCGTAGATGTTGTTGTCGCTCGCGATGTTGGTCGCGATCGTGCTGGCGGCCTGGGCGTCGCTGTAGAAGATGCCAGCGCCGCTGTCCGCGAAGCCGTTCCCCGAGATGCAGTTGTTGGTCATGTCGTTGCTCTGGGCGCCCGTCGCGGGGTCGCTGTCTCCGAAGCTCGTCAACAGCAGGCCGTAGCGGCCGTTGCCCGCCATCGTGTTGCCGTCGATCGCGGAGTTCTGCATGCCGCCCTGGAGGCCGTCGATCGCGTTGTTGGAGAAGCTGTTGCGCGCGATCGACATCTGGTCGACCGACTGGCTGCCGAAACACACGCCGATGCTGTTGTTCTCGAAACGGCTGTCCTCGATGGCGGGATTGCCGCCGTCGACGCTGTTCCCCACATTGTGGTCGCCGTCGACGAAGAAGCCGCAGGTCCCGGTGCCGTTGGCGACGCACGAGTCGCGGAATTCGAGCCCGTCGTAATCGTTGTTGCCGTCGAGATGGAAGAGGCCGGTGACGCCGCTCGCGCTGCTGCCGTCGATCGAGTTGGCAAAGAAATCCATGCTCGGCGCGCCGGCGGCGAAGTAGGCGCCGCTGTCGGTGAAATCGACGAAGCGGTTGTTCAGGATCTTCAGGCGGTTCAACAGATCGGCCGCTTCGATCCCGCGCGTGCCGCCCGAGAACGTGAAGCCGTCGATCGTGGCGCTGGCCGAGCCGGTCACGAGCGTGAGCCCGACGCCGCTCGTCGGCGCGATGATCGTCTCGGTATCGACACGATCGCACGCGGGATTGTTGGCCTGCGCTCCGCGCAGGAACACGTTCTTGTCGAGGGTTACGTTCTCGACGTACGTGCCTGCGGCGACGTTGATCACGTCGCTGTTGACCGACACGCCGATCGTGAATTGGATGGTGCAGCACGGTGTGCCCGTGCATGGGGCGGTGTCGCTGCATCCGACCGTCGCGACGTTGCGTGTGATCGCGTGCGCGACCTCCGGCACAGCGAAGGCGGCAAGCCACGCCGCGACCAATCCCAACAACCGAGCCCGCATCCCCAGTCCACCCAGTGTGCTCATGCTCCCACCCCTCCGGACGATCCGCGATCGCCATTGCCAAATGCCGCGCTTCCGTGCGCGTCGATCCACGTCGAGAGGTAGGACAGCGAACGTGAATCGTCAACCAAAACCCGTCATGCGACATCGCATGGCGGGTGTCGTCACGCGATCGTCAGCGCGCGCTATCGACCGCGAAGCGCGCGCCGCCGAAAGAGCGCGAGACCGATCACGAGATACCCGAGCCCGTACGCGAGTAGCACCGCCGTCGGCCGCCATGCCGCCGCGATACCTTCGCGGCGAATCATCAGATCGTTGTACGCGGCCATCGCCCACGTCGTCGGAAACGCCAGCGCTACGCGCTGCATCCAGCGTGGCTCGAGGTCGATCGGCCACCAGCACCCGCCGACGGCCGCCATCGTGACGATCACGATCGACCCGAGCGGCAGGACCGCTTCGCGTGAATCGGCGAGCCCTGCCACGACCAACCCGAACGCGGTTCCCGCGAACACGATACCAACCGTCGGCAGGAGCAGCGCCCACGGCTCGGGGCCGAGCGAGATGCCGAACAGCATCCACCCTGCGGCCAGCAAGACGACCATCTGCACGACACCGACGATGAAGCGCGCCAGGAGCTTCGCGATCAGCGTGACGGCGAGTGGCGTCGGCATCGTGCGGAGCCGCGCGAGCGTTCCCCAGTCGCGCTCGTCGAGCAGCCCGAGCGACACCCCGAGCAGCATCCCGAGCAAGAGAAACGTGACACTGAAGCCCGGCACGTTTTGATCGAACGTATTGAGGCGCGTCGGGGCGCCGGTGACGCTGGTCTCGACGAGATCGAGCGCGCCCGGAAGCCGGACGCTCGGCGGCTCCGGCAGATCTGGCAGGGTCAGGGTCGGGAGGGGTGGCGCCGACACCGTCGGCATGCGCGGCAAGGTGATGCGCGGCGCCGGCATCGCGTCCTTGCCGGTGAGCCGTGCGACCAGGGCGTCGCTGTCGAGCTGCATCAGCTCGGACACGGCGAACGGAATCGTCGGCAGCTCCGGTGGCGGCGGGATGCGGTTGGCATAACGGCCGGCCTGGCGCCGGAGCGAGCGCATCCAGGTGCGGAATGCCGCTTCCGTCGTTTCGATCTCGCCGAGGAAGCGTCGGAGCGGCACGAGCTCGGACGCGAGCCGCGTGCTAACGACGGCCAGACGAAGCTCGCTCGCCTCCTCGACTGCGGCGCGCACCTCGCGGGCTGCCCCGGCCTCGGCGGCGCGGGCGCGGTCGGCGACCTCGGCCTCGGCCTCGGCGAGTCGTGCCGGCAGGGCGTCGAGCTCACGGGCGACCGAGTCGGCGGCGCGTTGGAAGTCCGCCCGCGTCGCCAGCATGTGCGCCCGGAGCCGTTCGAGCCGGCGGGTCGCGCGCTCGTGGGCCTTGCGCTCGATGCCGTGCCGCAGCTCCTGCACGAGCGCGCGCACGTTGGCGACCTCGAGATACTTGACGGGGTCGGTGAGGAGTTGCAGCTCCATGGCGCGCCCGGCGGCGAGGGCGCGCGAGGTCCCCGCCGGGATGACCAGCGCGACCCCGGCTTCCTTCCGGCGGACGAGCGCCGACGCCTCCTCGCGGCTGGCGACCGGTTGCAGCTCGACCATCTCCTCTTGCGCCAGGCGCTCGCGAATGGCGCGTCCGACCCGGCCGCCGTCCTCGTCGGCGATGGGCAGGACGTACGCGGTGTCGCCGCGCGCCCCGGCGCCGTACAGGCTCGCGAGCGAGAATCCCGCGACGGTGATGACGATGAGCGGCGCGACCGTCAGGAAGATCAGGCCCACCCGGTCGCGCAGGAGCAGGCGGAGATCCTTGCCGAGGGCGGCCCGCAACGCGGCCAGCATCACGACGCTCCGGGCCCCGCGCCGTCGTCGTCCCGCAGCGCACGGCCGGTCAGCTTGAAGAACGCGTCGGCGAGGGTCGGGCGATCGAAGCGCAGCTCGACGACGTCGCCACCCGCGCGCGCGGCGCGTGCGAGGAGGATGGGCATGGCCGTAGGATCGTCGACGGCGAGCGTCGCACGCGTTCCGTTCGCCGACAGCACGCGTACGCTCCCGAGGCCGTCGAGCCAATCCGGCGGTGGTGGACGCGACGTCCGGAGCGCCAAGCTCGCCGCGATTCCGCACGAGGCGACCAGATCGCTCGTCGTCCCGCTCGCGACGACGCGGCCGGTGTCGAGCAGGACGATGCGGTCGCACAGGCGGTCGGCCTCGTCCATGTCGTGCGTGCTCACCAGCACCGCGGCCCCGGCACGCGCAAGCTGCTCGATGGCCACGTGGATGCGCTCCCGCGACTGCGGGTCGACGCCCGCGGTCGGCTCGTCGAGCAACAGCACGCGCGGACGGTGCAGGATGCCGACGGCGAGGTTCAACCGCCGTCGCATGCCGCCCGAGTAGTGCTCGACGAGATCGTCGGCACGCTCGCCGAGGCCGACGAGGTCGAGCGCGTGCACCGCGGCCGCAGGGATGTCGGCGCGACGTTGCCCCAGCATGCGTCCGAAGAAGTGCAGATTCTCGCGCCCTGTCAGCGTCGGATAGAGCGCGACCTCTTGCGGCACGAGCCCGAGTGCCTGGCGGGCCGCGCGCGCGGCACCCGGCAGGACGTGGCCGGCGATCCGCACGCTGCCTTCGTCGGGCGCGAGCAAGGTCGCGAGAATGGAGAGCGCGGTCGACTTGCCCGCGCCGTTCGGTCCGAGGAGCCCGACGATCTCACCGCCGTCGACCGTCAGCGCGACGTCCGCGAGCACCGTGCGTGTGCCGTAACGCTTGCGGAGACCTGCCACGATGATCGCGGACTCCATGCGACCAATCTTGACATATTCCAATGCTATACGCGCGGCATAACTTGACCGGTACATGTCTATAGACTTAGACTTGCGCCCGCGTGAGGTCGGGAAAGTGAGCGCGAGGTCGATCGAGGATGGACGCGCGCGCGGGAAGACCGTGCTGGTGCTGCACGGCCCGAACTTGAACCTGCTCGGTCGCCGCGAGCCCGAGGTCTACGGCGCGCTCACGCTGGAGCAGATCAACGACCGATTGCGCGCGCTCGCCGACGAGCTCGGGGTCACCGTCGAGATCGTGCAGTCGAACGCCGAAGGCGAGCTCGTCGACCGCATTCAAGAAGCGGCCGGCTCGGCACACGCGATCGTCATCAACCCGGCCGCCTACACGCACACCAGCGTCGCCATTCGCGATGCCATCCTCGCCGTCGGCGTGCCGGTGGTGGAGGTGCACCTCTCGAACATCCACGCCCGGGAAGACTTCCGACATCGCTCGCTCATCAGCGACGTCGCCGTCGGACAGATCTCGGGCTTCGGAGTCGACAGTTACCTTCTCGGGCTCCGCGCCGCGGTGCGGGTCATCGCCGATGCGCGGCGGCGCTCCCTGAAGACGCGTCGACCCCAGAAGGCGCGCCGCCCGGCGTGACGGCGCGGCGCCGCGCTTCTCCGCGTTCGGCGGCAGCGTCGGCGCCGGCGCGCGGACTGCTCGATCCGCGTGCGCTGAAAAAGCTCACGGTCTTGATGGAGGAGAGCGGGCTCGTCGAGCTCGAGATCGAGAGCGGCGGCGAGAAGGTACGGCTCGTGCGCGGCCGCGTTGCGGAAGCGGCGACGGTCCTCACCACGACCCTGCCCGCGACGCGAGCGGCGCGCCGCGAAGCGGAAACCGACAACGGCCCGCGTGCGATCACGTCGCCGATGGTCGGTACGTTCCATCGCGGGGCGGCGCTCGACGCTGCCGTGTTCGTCGAGGTCGGCGACGTCGTCGAGCGCGGCCAGGCGCTCTGCGTGATCGAGGCGATGAAGATGATGAACGAGATCGAAGCCGAGTTCCGGGGCCGCGTCGTGCAGATCTTGATCGAGAACGGACGGCCGGTGGAATACGGCGAGCCGCTCTTCCTGATCGAGCCGGTGTAGTCGGGGCCGCCGTGTTCCGGAAGATCCTGATCGCCAATCGCGGCGAGATCGCGCTGCGCGTGATCCGCGCGTGTCGCGAGCTCGGCGTCGCGACCGTCGCGGTCTGCTCGACGGCCGATCGCGAGGCGCTCCACGCGCGGCTCGCCGACGAGCGCGTCTGCGTCGGGCCCGACACGCCCGCGGACAGCTACCTGAACGTGCCCGCGATGCTGTCGGCGGCACTGTCGCGCGGTGCCGACGCCGTGCACCCCGGCTACGGCTTGCTCGCCGAGAACGGCGATTTCGCCGAGGCCTGTGAGCGCTCGGGGCTGGCGTTCATCGGGCCGCGCGTGCGTCACCTCCGTCTCATGGGGGACAAGCCGCGGGCGCGCCGCATCGTCGAGAAGGCCGGCGTGCACGTGCTCCCCGGCAGCCCGGAGCCGCTCGCCGATCTCGCCGACGCGCGCGCCGTTGCCGACGAGATCGGCTACCCCATCCTCGTGAAAGCGGCCGCCGGCGGCGGTGGGCGCGGCCTCGGTGTCGCCCGCGACGCGGACGCGCTTGCGGCGGCGTTCGCGGTCGCGCGCAGCGAAGGTGAGCGCGCCTTCGGCAACAACCTCGTCTACGTCGAGCGCTACCTCGAGCGCGCGCGTCACGTCGAGGTGCAGATCCTCGCCGATCGCGACCGCCGGATCATCCAGCTCGGTGAGCGTGATTGTTCCATCCAACGTCACCGTCAGAAGCTCATCGCCGAGGGCCCCGCGATCGACCTCCCGCGCGGCCTGCGCGCCAAGTTGGCCGCCGCGGCCATCGAGGCGGCGACCGCGGTCGGCTACACCAACGTCGGGAGCGTCGAGTTTCTCGTCGGCGCCGACGGCGCTTTCTACTTCATCGAGATGAACACCCGCGTGCAGGTCGAGCATGCGGTGTCCGAGGTGCTGACCGGCATCGACCTGGTGCAGCAGGGCATTCGCGCGGCGGCGGGTCTTCCGCTCGACGTCGAGCAGAAGGACGTGGTCGTCCGCGGTCATGCCGTCGAGTGCCGGATCCACGCCGAGCCGAGCGGCGCCGCGACTCCCGCGCGCCGGACGGTGCAGGCGTTCCACGCGCCGGGTGGCCTCGGCATCCGGGTCGAGTCGGCGCTCGAGGTCGGCGACGTGATCGCGCTCGACGAGGAGCCGCTGCTCGCCAAGGTGCTCGCCCACGGCGCCACGCGCGCGGAGGCGCTCGGGCGGCTTCGCGCGGCGCTCGCCGAGCTCGTGATCGACGGCGTCCCGACCAACCTGGCGCTCCATCGCCGCGTGCTCGCCGACCCGGAGCTCGACCGCGGTGCCGTGCACACGAATTGGCTCGAAGAGCATGAGCAGGCGTCGCGGCCGTCCCACTGAGCGCGTCATGATCGCGGCACTGGCCGTGATCGCGATCGCCTGCGGCCGGAGCGATCCGGCGCATCTCAAGGTGAGCGCGTTGACGGACGGTGCCGAGCCGCGGACGAGCGCGCGCACGGATGCGGTGCGGGTGCGCTATCAGCTGCGCAACGTCGGCGGACGCCCGCTCGGCATCGATGGGATCGCGCCGGCGTGCGGCTGTCGGCCGGACTCGCGTCTCCCCCCGAACCTCGCACCGGGCGCCACGACGATGCTCGACGTCGAATGTCGCGCACCGGAAGGCGCGGGCGAGACCGTGCGCGAGCTTCGTCTGCGCACGACCGACCCGCTTCATCCCGAGACGACGTTGCGCGTGGCGTTGCACAGACCGTCTCCCGGCCCCGCGCCCGCCGCGCTCTACTTCGGCTACGTGCAAGTCGGAGCGTCGGTGGCACGCGACGTCGTGCTGCCGGTCGCCGTTCCGGCGGAGAGCCTCGTGTCCCCACTCCCGGAGCTCGCGGTCGAGATGTTGCCGGCGCGGGCCGACGGGAAGCCGGCGGTTCGGGTCCGCTTCACGCCCCATGCTGCCGGCATCGTGCGGGCGACGCTCGCGCTCGGAGCCGCGGGTGTGCTGCCGGTCACCGCGGTCGGCTACGAGCACATGATGGCATTCCCGGCGGAGGTCGCGCTGCCGGTGACGAGCGGCGCGAGCGGTCTACCCGCCGTCACATTGGTCGGTGTCGACGCCGCACCGCTCGCGATCGCTCGCGTCGCCTATCCACCTGGGATCAGCGGCGAGATCCGTGCCGTCACGCCGGGACGGCAGCTGCGGTTGGTCCTGCGCGGGCGCGGCACACCCGACGCCGGCCGTCCGGCGGCGATTCGCCTCTACGGAGCGTCCGGTGGCGATCCCATTCTCACCATTCCGGTCGTCGGGGCTGCGACCGGCGCCGCTCCCGCGCCGCCCGCGTGACCGCGCTCGGGATCGTCCCCCCGGTGTCCGGCGCGTACGACGTCGTCGGTGTCGGCGTGAACGCCGTCGATCACCTCTGCACCGTCGCGACGTTTCCGACCTTCGACTCGAAGCAGACGCTCGCCGCCTACGACGTGCAGCCCGGCGGGCAAGTCGCAACCGCGCTCGTCGCGCTGCAACGCTGGGGGAACCGCACCGTCTACGTCGGGACCTTCGGCGACGGCCCATTCGGCGAGCTGTCGCGCCGGTCGCTCGCCGACGCGGGCGTCGACGTCACGCGCGCCCCGACTCGCCTCGGCGTCGACAATCAAACCGCGGTGATCCTCGTCGACGCCGCGTCCGGCGAGCGCACCATCCTCATGCACCGTCCGGCGGCGCTGGCGCTCCGGGTCGACGAGCTCGATCGCGCGCTCGTCACGTCGGCGCGCGTGCTGCATGTCGACGGCTATGACGCCGAGGCCGCGTTCACGGCGGCGTCGTGGGCGCGCGCGGCGGGGATCCCGGTCGTGGTCGACGTCGATACCGGTGTGGACGGCGTCGAGCGCCTGCTGGCGACGACCGACGCCGTCATTCTCGGCCGCGAGTTCGCGTGCGGGCTCACCGGCACGACGGACGTCGACGCCGCGCTCACGGCGCTCGTCACGATGACGCGCGCGCCGCTGGTCGCGATCACGCTCGGCGCCGAGGGTGTCGTCGCCCGCACCAACACGGGCACGTTCCGCGTGGCCGGCTACGTGGTGACGCCCATCGACACCACCGGCGCCGGCGACGTCTTCCGCGCCGGATTCATCCACGGATTGCTGCGCGCCTGGCCGCTCGAGCGGACGCTCCGCTTCGCCAATGCGAGCGCGGCGCTCAAATGCACGAAGCGCGGCGGTCAGCCGGGCATCACGACGGTCGAAGCCGCCGAACGATTGATGGGAGAGCCATGAGCAAATTTCAGGACAAGGTGGCGGTCGTCACCGGCGGCGCGTCGGGTATTGGGCGCTCGATCGTGACGGCGCTCCACGCTGCCGGCGCGCGTGTCGTCGTTGCCGACTCCAATGCCGACCTCGCGGCCACCGTCGCAACCGAGCTCGGCGACCGGGTGCGTGCCGAGCGCGTCGACGTCACGGACTCCGTCGCCGTGCAGCGCTTGATCGACGGCACCGTCGCCCGCGAGGGCCGCCTCGATCTGCTCTTCAACAACGCCGGCATCGCCGTCTTTGCCGACGCGCGTGACACCTCGCTCGACGACTGGAATCGTCAGATCGATGTGAACCTGCGCGGCGTCGTGCACGGTATCGTCGCCGGCTATCCGGTGATGCGGCGCCAGGGCTACGGCCACATCGTGAACACCGCATCGGCGGCGGGACTCATCCCGTCGCCCGCGACGGTCGCCTACGCCGCCACCAAGCACGCCGTCGTCGGGCTTTCGCTCACGCTCCGCGCCGAGGCCCGGCTCTACGGCGTCCGCGTGAGCGTCGTCTGTCCCGGTCTCATTCAGACGCCGATCACGCAGGCCGCGAAGATCGTCGGACCGACGCGCGAGACCGTCCTCGGCGATTCGCGTCTCCGGCTCTACTCGTCCGATCGGCTCGCGCGCGCCGTGCTCCGCGGGATCGGCCGGAATCGCGGCGTGATCCCGTTCACGCCCGAGGTGCGGCTGATGTGGGTGCTCCATCGCATCAGCCCGGCCATCTCCGGCGTGATCATGAGCCGGATCTACAAGACCAGCCCGTTCTATCGCGCCGACGCCTGAGCGCCAGCGCGTTCAGGCAAACGCCGGCAGCACGCGCTCGGCGAACAGGCGCGCCGGCTCGCGCGGGTCGCGGCCGAAGAACTCCATCACGAACATCGTGCAGCCGAGCGCCACGTGGGCGTGAATCTTCTCGATGCACTGCTCGGCGGTGCCGGCAATGCTGAGCGGACCGCCGGCGCCCATGTGCCCGCCGTAGATCTGCGCCGCTTTGTCGGTCTTGGCGCGCGCGTCGGCCTCGTTCTCGCCGAGCACGACCAGGCACTGCTGCGACATGCGGATCTCGGCGGGATCGCGGCCGACGGCGGCGCAGTGCTCACGCAGCTTCGCGATCTTGGTGCCGAGCTCCTGCTGGTGCACCGCGAGGTTGTTCCAGATGTCGGCGTGCCGCGCGGCCAGACGGAGCAGTACTTTCTCGCCCCCGCCGCCGATCAAGATCGGCGGGCGGCGCGCCGGCTTCGGCTCGCAGTAGGTCGATTCGAGCCGGTAGTGCTTGCCCTCGAAGCTCGGCTGCGACTCGGTCCAGAGCAGCTTCAGGATCGTCGCTGTCTCGTCGAGCTGCTCGAGGCGCGCCTTCAATCCCGGGAAGGGCATGCCGTAGCCCGTGAACTCGGACTCGAACCAGCCGGAGCCGAGGCCGACGATCACGCGGCCGCCGGTGATGACGTCGAGGGTCGCGGCCATCTTCGCGAGGAGGGCGGGATTCCGGAAGCCGACGGGCGTCACGAGCGTGCCGAGCTCGACGCTCTTCGTGAGCGCGCCGACCGCGGTGAGCGCCGTCCACGCTTCGAGGATCGGCAGGTTCGGCATCGGGACGCCGTACAGATGATCGTTGAACCAGACCGAGTGGAAGCCGAGCCGATCGAGCTCGAGCGCCGTGCCCTGCGTGTCGGACCAGGGGCGTTTGATCTGGGGAAGGGTGACTCCGAAATGCACCTTGGCCATGGCGTCGTCTCCTCGCGCCGCGGGAGTAGCACGGTGCTCGGACGGTCGCGAGCGTCAGAACCAGCTGCGGGGCAGGGGCAGTTTCTCGCGGAGCCGCATGTAGAGTCGGAGCGGCAAGGCGATCATCCGCGTGTTGTCGAACCCGCGCACGCGCACGGGCTCGAGGGTGATCATGCTGAGGCCGGTCTTGTGGTTCTCCTCGGCGGTCATCTTCTCGTACTCGCGGCCGCCGACGCGGCCGAGATAGTGCATGGCGAGCCAGCTGTTGATGCCGCCTGCGACGGCGACGTCGCTGAGCGCCGCCTCGGCGTCGACGATCACCGCCCGATAGGGCGGCACCTCGTCCTGGATCAGGAGACAGGCGCGTTGGGTGCGCGCGATCGCTTTCGCTTTGGGTGACGTCTTCGCCGTCACGACGTGGAAGCGGCCGTCGCGGTACTGGTACCAGATCGGCGCCTGCGACGGCGTGCCGTCGCGCTTCACGTAGGACAGCACGCCGATGCGCGGCGCGGCGACGAAACGCTCGAGCGCCGCGGGCTCGAACGCGGGTTGCGGGCCCATGGCTTGGAACGGCAGATCGGTGAGCTTCACGAGTGTCCTCCCGAGAGTGGTGTGAGCGTGAGTGGTGCGACCATGCGCAGTTCCATTGGGACGCCGTGCTCGCGGCACGGCTCCGGGGCGATCGTCTCGGCGACGGTGACGAGGCCGTGCGCGCGGTAGAAGCCGACGGCCGGGTTGTCGGAGAGCACGTCGAGATGGAGCGTCGCGCAGCCGGCCCGCCGACCGCGCTCGAACGCGTTCCGCAGGAGGCGCGCGCCGAGCCCGCTGCCGCGGAGCTCCGGGACGACGGCGAGCGCCAGCACGTAGGACGCCGAGTCGGGTACGTAGGGATTCAGGTAGCTGGCCTTTTCGGCGCGCTCCAGGACCCCAATGAGATCCTCGGTGCCGACGCTACCGTCGGCAATGAGGCTCGCCCCGACCGGTGTCATGTTGGCGCGGGTGCGATAGTTGCGGGCGCCGTCGAAGCCGATCTCGACTCCCACGACCTCGCCGCCGCGGAGCGCGATCGTCGCCTCGGTATGGCCGAAGTACGACTCGGCGGCCTGCCAGGCGCGGCCGACGAAGTGATCGAAGCGATCGCGGGCGCCGAAGATGTAGGCGTAGGAAGCCGATCCGGTGGACCACACGAGCTCGGCGATGCGAGCGGGGTGATCGGGCGTTCCGGCGGCGAGCGTGATGTCGGAGGAGTCAGGCATGGCCCTGCGGAATAGGTCATTGACCAAATTCAGTCAATGACCTATTCGTCACCGCGATGAGGAAAGCCGAGCGCGCCGAGGGCGTCGGAAAAGGGGACCGCCGGCGGACGGAAATCCTGGCCGTCGCTCGGACGCTCCTGGTGCGCGACGGCTACGACCGCTTCGTGCTCCGGACGATCGCGGAGCGGGTGGGCATGACGCTCGGCAACCTCCAGTACTACTTCGCGTCCCGCGACGAGCTGCTCGTCGCCTTGGTGCGGGCCGAGTTCACGCGGAACCAAGACGAGGTCGCGGCGATCGCCGCCGGCCCCGGCGCCCCGCGGGTGCGGCTCGCCGCCATCGCGCGCCACCTGATCGAGGTCTGGGCCCACGACGGCGGCCGCGTGTACGCCGTGATGTCGTTCCTCGCCTTGCACCAGCCGACCTTCCGCGCGCTCCATCGTGAGATCTACACCGCATTCTATGCGGGCTTGGTGCCGGTCCTGCGCGCGATCGATCCGCGCGCGTCGCGTGCCACGCTCGTTGCGCGGGCTCGGCTCATCACGACCGTGATCGACGGCGCGCTGGTGCAGATCCCCGGCCGCACCTTCGTCGCCGACGCGATCGCGGCCGTCGTGCGCTTGGCGGAAGCCTAAAGGCTTTCGTCGCGTGCCTCTCAGTCTGTCGGTGATGCCGCGGTCTGAGGCTGGTGGTGTCGCCGGTGGGTGGGTCAGGGTGTGCTCCTACGGTCGCCGGTGTGGTGCCACCCAGCGCATACAACTTGCCGCTGCCGCCATGACCGTCCCACACGCGAGCTGCGGCTCCCCGGAGCCCACCCTGACCCACCCACCGGCGATGCATCGCAACCCGGAGGATCCAGAGCGCGCCGACGCGCACGGCCGAGCCGACGGCTCCAGTAAGACTGAGTAGTGAGTGATGATGCAGCCTGCGGGCGGGTCGGGGGTGGCTCCGGGGAGCGCCAGCTCGCGTGTGCGCAGGCCATAGAGGCAGCGGCAGGTTGTATGCGCTGGGTGTCAGAGACCGCGCGACCGTAGGAGCCACCCCCGACCCGCTCGCCGGCTGCCACCAAGCAAGCGTTGCCACCGCGAGAACCAAACGAAGCAGTGCACGTGCACACGCCGTGTTGCGCCCGTCGCGCCGGGCGTCGATGATCGGCCCGTGCCGCTGCCGTTCCAACCGCCGCTCGCGCCCATGCTCGCGAAGCTCGCGAGCGACGTCCCCGACGGGGCGGGCTGGCTCTACGAGCCCAAGTGGGACGGCTTTCGCGCCATCGTCTTCCGCGACGGCGACGAGCTCTACATCCAAAGCCGCGAGCTGAAGCCGCTCGACCGCTATTTTCCCGAGCTCGCCGCGCCGCTCCGCGCCAGTCTGCCGGAGCGCGCCGTCGTCGACGGGGAGATCGTCATTGCCGGCGCGCATGGGCTCGACTTCGAGGCACTGCTCCAGCGCATCCATCCCGCGGCGTCGCGGGTCGCGCGACTCGCCGCCGAGAGTCCGGCCTCCTTCGTGGCGTGGGATCTCCTCGCGGAAGGGAACGAGGATCTCCGCGCGGCGCCGCTGAGCGCCCGCCGCGCGGCCCTCGAACGGGCGCTCCGGAAGCCGGCGCCGTCCGTGCACCTGACGCCCGCGACCCAGGATCGCGCGACCGCCCTCGATTGGTTCCAACGTTTCGAAGGTGCGGGCCTCGACGGCGTCGTCGCCAAGCGCCTCACCGATCCGTACCAGCCCGGCAAGCGCGCGATGATGAAGGTGAAGCACCAGCGCACCGCTGATTGCGTGGTCGCGGGTTTTCGCTGGCACAAGGACGGACCGGGTGAGCTCGTCGGGTCGCTCTTGCTCGGGCTCTACGACACCGACGGTGTGCTGCACCACGTCGGCATCGCGGCGAGCTTCACGCGCGCACGCCGCGCCGATCTCGTGCGCGAGCTCGCCCCGTATCGCGAGAACGCGCTCGCCTCGCATCCCTGGCGGGCGTGGCGCGAGGAGGAAGAGACGGGAGCGCAGCGCAAGCCCGGCGCGACCAGCCGATGGAATCGCGGCAAGGACCTCTCGTGGGAGCCGGTGCGTCCCGACCTCGTGTGCGAGGTCGCGTTCGATCACCTCCAGGGCACCCGGTTCCGGCACGCGACGCACTTCGTGCGCTGGCGACCGGACAAGTCGCCGCGCGAATGCCGCTACGATCAGTTGGAGGAAACGCCGGCCTTCGAGCTCGCCAAGATCTTCACGGGGCCTGTCGGGGATCGAAGTCCGGATCCGGCGGCTCTACCGGCGGGCGCTCCGCGACGGGGACGGCGCGGAGGTTGATCCGAACGCGCGTCCAGGTGCTCGACCGGCCGCGCATCGTGTCGACGAGCACGTCGGATTCTTCGAGCAGGCGCGCGACCTCGGCGTGGCGGCGTTGCCACCGTTCCAGACCGGCGAGCGCGTCCTCGCGGCGCGCCGCGCGCGCGACCGTGATCACATCCGCGAGTGACGCGCGTTCGCGGCGCGGCTTCTTCGCCGCCGGAACCTTCGCCCCCGCGGTCTTTCGCGACGCGCTCGGCTTCGTCGAACGCGCGCCCGCGCGTCGGCTCGGTGCCACCCGCGTCGGCTCGTCGTTTCCCTTCGCGAAATGAGGCGGCCAGGGCGCGTCGACGAGGCCGTCGGCGGCCTGCCGGTCCGATAGGACGAGCAACGCGTCGAGCGTGCCGACGGCCGCGTCGATCCCGGCGCTGGGATCGCCCTGCGCCGCGCAACGCGCCGGCACCGTCGTCAGTGTGAACGCGGCCGGATCGCAGGCGGGCACTTCGTCCCACGCGAGTGGCGTCGACACGCGCGCGTCCGGCGTCGGCCGCACCGAGTACGCCGACGCCGTCGTGCGGTCCTTCGCGTTCTGGTTGTAGTCGATGAAGACGCCGTGGCGTTCCTCCTTCCACCACTTGCTGGTGGCGAGCATCGGGGCGCGTCGTTCCACCTCGCGCGCGAGCGCCAGCGCCGCGCGGCGGACGTCGCCGAAGCCCCAGCGCGGCGCGATCCGCGCCAGCAGATGCATGCCGCGCGAGCCCGATGTCTTGGGCCACGCCGTCAATCCGTGCTCGGCAAGAACGTCGCGGCAGAGGAGGGCGACCTGCCGCACGTCGTCCCAACCGACGCCGGGCCCAGGATCGAGATCGACGCGCAGCTCGTCCGGATGCTCGAGATCGTCCACCCGCACCGGGTGCGGATGGAGGTCGATGCAGCCGAGGTTCACGATCCAGACGAGCTGCGCCAGGTTGCGGATGACGATCTCCTCGGCGCTGCGACCGGACGGAAAGCGCAGCGTCGTCGTCTCGATCCAGGGCGGACGGCTCGTCGGCGCCCGCTTCTGGTAGAACGCCGGCTGGTCGGCGCCGTCGACGTAGCGCTTCAAGACGATCGGGCGATCACGAATCCCGCGCAGCGCGCCGTCGCCGACGGCGACGTAGTAGCGGACGAGGTCGAGCTTCGTGAAGCCGGCGGCGGGAAAGTAGACCTTGGTGGGGTTCGAGACCGACACGGCATGGCCCGCGACCTCGACGACCTCTGCTCGCGGCGCGCTCGGCATCGCGAAACGTCAGCTCACTTGACGCCGTTCGCCGCGAACCAGGCGGGTCGAACCTACGCTCTCGTCGTCCCCGTTCGCCATGAGGATCGTCTAGCGGCGGGGGGCGTGCTGGGCAAGATCAGCTGCCGGAGATCGTGCGCGGCTCGCCTTCCTTCTTCACGACGTTCATCGCGAGCGCGATCATCGAACCGATGTCGCTCAGGTTGGACGGGATGATGAGCGTATTGCCTTCCTTCGCGAGGTTGCCGAACTGGGTGACGTATTGCTCGGCGACGCGGAGCTGCACCGCCTCGTGTCCGCCGGGCATTTGGATCGCCTGCGCGACCAGGCGAATGCCGTCGGCCGTCGCTTGCGCGACCGAGCGGATGGCCTCGGCCTCGCCCTCGGCCTCGTTGATGTTCTGCTGCTTCTTCGCTTCCGAGGCTTTGATCTCCTGCTGCTTGTGGCCCTCGGCATTGTTGATCAGCGCGTCGCGCTCGCCTTCGGACTTCAGGATCGAGGCGCGCTTCTCGCGCTCGGCGCGCATCTGCTTCTCCATGGCTTCGAGGACACCCTGGGGCGGCTTGATGTTCTTGATCTCGTAGCGCAGCACCTTCACACCCCACGCCTCCGATGCCTTGTCGATCTCGGTCACGACGGCCTGATTGATGTGGGTGCGCTCCTCGAACGTGCGATCGAGGTCGAGCTTGCCGATCTCGCTCCGCAGCGTCGTCTGCGCCAGCTGAATCAGCGCGAACGGCAGATTCGCGATGCCGTACGACGCGCGCTCGGCGTCGAAGACCTTCATGTAGAGGACGCCGTCGACCCCGACCATCACGTTGTCGCGCGTGATGCATTCCTGCTCGGGGATGTCCATCGCGTCTTCCTTCAAGCTGTGGCGGTAGCGGATGACGTAGAGGAACGGCACGAGGATGTGGAAGCCGGCGCTGATCGTGCTGTTGTATTTTCCGAGTCGCTCGACCACGAACGCGCTCTGCTGCGGCACCACGATCGCGACGCGCGACACGATGTAGAAGACCGCGCCCGCCAACAACAAGACCACCAGTAGTGCACCAGACATTTCCATTCTCCTTATTCCGGCCGCAGCCAGAGCGTCAGCCCGTCGACGCGCTCGACGCGGCAGCGCGTGCCGCGTACCAGCGCGACACCATCGACGCCGCGCGCGCTCCAGGTCGTTCCGCGCAGCTCGGCGCGTCCCACGCCGTCGGCGGGCACGTCCTCGAGCACCGTCGCCGGCTCGCGCGTCAGGTCATCGACGGTTCGACCCGAGTCACTGGGCCGGCTGAGGGTGCGCTGAAAAGCGAGCAGGACGCCGATCGACGCGACCGTGAACACGAGCCACTCGACCCACGGCGCCGCGATCCATCCGACACCCGTCAGCGCGCCGACGATCAAACCTCCGACTCCAAACGCGAGGAGGAAGAAATTCGTCGGGATCTGCGCTTCAGCGCTCGCGAGGACGAGGCCCAAGATCATCCACATCCACCACGCCATGGGCCGTTCTCTGTCACGAAACGTCGGGCCAAGTCCATGCAGGGAGAGCGATCGCCGCGCATTGACGGGCGAGGAAACGAGCTGCTACGCGCGCAATCACATGGAGGATGCGAGCTTTCTCGGCCGAGTCTTCGACTCGTATCAAAACATGATGCAGATCGCGGCCTGCATCCGCGAGGTGGCGCGACAGCGTGGGCTCGCCCGGCCGCGCGTGCTCGAGCTCTCGCGCCGCGAGACCGGCCTGCCGGACTACCTGACGGAGGTCGATCTCACGCGCTTCGCGACGCACGAGAACGATCGTCCGAGCTTGAGTGTGCCCGTCGCGCTGCCGTTCGCCGACGGTGCCTTCGACTGCTGTCTCGTGACCGACGTGTACGAGCACATCCCGCCCGAGCGTCGGCCCGAGCTGCTGCAGGAAATGCTGCGTGTGACCGACGGGCTGGTGATCGTCGCCGCGCCGCAGGGCGACCCGATCGTCACGCGCTTGGATCGCGTCGTCTTCGATTTCATCTGGGGCAAGTACGGCGAACGCTTCCTGCCGCTCGAGCAACACGTCGAGTTCGGGCTCGAGCCGATCGCGGAGACCGTCGCGTCGCTGCAGCGGCTGGGTGCCGATCACGTTGCCGTGCTGCCGGGCAACTACGTGTACCGCTGGATCCACATGATCCTGATCTATTTCGATCTGCAGCACCGGAACGGCGGGCATGCGGCGCTCTTCGAGCCCTTCAACCGCATCTACAATCAGTACCTCTCCCCCTACGACTATCGAGAGCCGTGCTACCGCTATCTCGTGGCGATCGCGACGCGTCCGGACGTCGACGTCGGGGTCCTGGAAGCCGCGTTGCAGAAGCCCGCGGAGCAAGCCGGCATCGCCGCCGAGACCGACCGCATGCTCGTCCGCACGTTTCGCGAGATCGATTCCGCGGCGGCCGACCGGTTGCGCGATGCCGACCGCGAGATCGCTCGGCTGGTCAAGGAGAACGCCGCCCTCGGTCGTTCGCGTGACGAGCGCGCCCGCGAGGTCGCCGAGCTGAACGCGCGCCTGCAACGCTGGAGCGTCCGCGCGCACGCGCGGCGCTGGGCGCGCCGGCTGTTCGGCTAAGCCGCGGCGCGCGGCCGTTCGGCTAAGGCGCGCGGCGCGCGGCCGTTCGGTTGGCCGGCGCGGTCGTCAGCGCGCCGCGCGCTGAAAAGCGGCCGCGCGCCGGCTCTGGCGTTTCGTTCCTTGACCGCTCCCCCAGAACCGGGGACGCGCGATCTGGGCTCGCCAGTGCCACGTAGTGCGCGTGGCGACAAAGGAGTCTGCCACGGTGACGATCCGCGACGAACAGATGCTGTCCGACGACGGTCGTACGAGCGAGGGCAGTGTCGAATGACGCGTTGATCATGGGCTCGAGCAGCGGGCCTTCGACTCATAGCCATCGCGTGCACTCCTCGCTCGCGACGAGCCATGGCGGCGAGGTGCCGTCGCCCCGCGACCACGTCCCGAGGCTCGTGATTCCGCCGGAGGCGGACGTCTTGAAGCCCCAATACGTGTGGCTGATGCAGCCCGCGGGACAATCACCCGAGCCCGAGTCGAACACGTACGTATACGTGGAGCCCCCGATCGCCGCGCAGACGTCGTCGCCGTCGCCGAAGATCGCGTTCGGACCCGCGTTCGTCACGTGCGGAAGGTGTGTGTACGCGGTCGCGAGGAGCAGCGGGTTCATGCGGTGGCTGAACTCCAGGACGTAGTATCCGGAAAAGGCGAAGGTCGCGGACGTGAGGCCGTAGAGCGCGTTCGGGCACGTCCAGTCGTCGTAGGTGCCGGCGTCGACCATCGCCTTGCCGGCGGCGTCGAAGCCGATGAGCAGAGCGCTTGGGTCCCAGCTTGCTCGAGCTTCGATGCCCCGGACCGTTGGATACGCGCTTCGGATGGCCGCCAGGTCGTCGCGGATGCGAGCGTACACGTCTGGCGTCGCGACCAACGCCCCCGACGCCTCGAGGGCGAGCAACTCGGCCTCGACATCGGCATAGGGCGAGCGTGCGAGGTCCTGCGCACTCGCGAGGCCTTCGTAACCGGCACAGGTGGAGCCGGAGCCGCGGAGACATCCCTGAAACGCATCGACGACGTTCGTCGCGCAGCCGGCGGCGTCGGGTGCGGTCTCACAGCTCACGAAGCCGCCCGTGGCACCGGCGGCGCAGGCTGGACACCGCGCGCGACACGCGGTCACGCTGGCCGCGCATGCGTCACTCGACGCCCGCATGGTGGCGAAGCAGACCGCCGCAGCGTTCTGCCCAGCGACGCACGAGGTGAAGGCCGCTTTCGCCGCCCGTAGGCACGCGCCCGCTCTGCCGCAGCTCTGTCGACAACTCGCGACGTACGGATCTCCGGCAAGCGCGGGAAGGGCGGTCACCGCCAGCGCGAGAACGACTGCGATGAATCGCGCCACGCAAGTCCGAGTTTCCATGACTACCTCCCCATCGTTCGGTGCCGGCCTCGGCACGGTCTTGGCTCCGCGGTGCTCGGTTGGATGATTCGGGATAACCCTCGCGGAAAGCTCGAGGCAAGGAGAATCGTTCGCAACAAATCAATCCGATCCCGACCGTGCAGGCCCCGGTACTCTTGGTGGAGGGGTCCGTCAGCGTGCCGCGCGCTGAAACTCGCGGCCGCGCCGGCTCGAACCGCGGAGCTCGATGAACAACAAGCCGCGCGCCACCATGGTGACGCAGATGATGAGGGCGAGCCCCGCCGTCTTCACCCAGGCGAACACGCCGTCGATGGGGAGGCCGAGCACCAGGAAGAGTAGGAACACCGGCACGATGGTCGCCGGAAACCATTCGATCCAGTTATCGCTGATGAACGTGAAACTCTCGGTCAGCACCTCGAGCGATGAGTGGTGCCCGAGATAGATGAGCTCCGGCACCGCGTTGAACAGGACGAACAGCAGCAGGTTCATCGCGATGAGGATGCCCGGCCCTTGTGGCAGCGTGCGGACCGCGGGGGCCACGATGGCGAAGACGACCCAGACGATGAACGTGACGCCGACGACGTCCCACAGATAGACCCCGAAGCTCCGCCCGAAATCCGCCCACGAGACGCGGCCGCTCCGGATCATCGTCTCGATCAGCGACAAGAACGAGCCGACGCACGCCGCCCAGACCAGATTCGCGAGCAGCCCGCCGACGAGACCCACGTTGGCGCCGAGGATCATCGCGGCGGTGGTGATGAGGCCGTACACGAGCACCGAGCCGAGCACCGGCCAGTTGCGCAGGATCAACTGGCCCGCGCGGCCGAACACCCGTCCGTACATTTCCAAGGTCGCTGCGATCCCGCCCATGGGTCGTGTCCCATAGAACTGCCGGGACGACATTGCACGCCGGCGCGATCGCCGGCCGTCGCGTCAGCCCGAATGCGGACGCGTGGGCGGCTGCTTCGCCGCAAGCCAATCCTCGACCTGCTTCCGCAGCACGCCGAGAGACACCGAGCCGTTCCCGAGCACCGTCTCGTGGAACTCCTTCAGATCGAACGCCGGTCCGAGCGTCGTCTCGGCCTTCCGGCGGAGTGCCAGGATCTCGAGCTCGCCGATCTTGTACGCGAGCGCCTGACCCGGCCAGACCGCATACCGATCGACCTCGATCTCGACGTCGTGCGGATCGTTCGCCAGGTTTTCCGTCATGAACGCGATCGCGCGGTCGCGGGACCACCCGTAGGCGTGGATCCCCGTGTCGACCACGAGTCGCACCGCGCGCAACATCTCGTCGTTGAGATTGCCGAGACGCTGCATGGGCGTCTCGTAGGCCCCCATCTCGCGGCCGAGACGTTCGGCGTAGAGGGCCCAGCCCTCCGCGAACGCCGTCGATCCGAACACCTTCCGTTGGTATTCCGACAAGCGGTCCTTCATCTCGAAGGCGAGTGCGAGCTGGAAGTGGTGGCCCGGGACGGCCTCGTGGAGCGACAACGTCCGCACGCGGTCGCGCGGCACGGCCCGGAGATTCTTCGTATTGACGACGAGGCGGCCGCGCGGAACGTTCTCGGTCGGCTCGAAGTAGCTCGCCGCCGCATCGTGCGGGTTGCTCGACGCGACGATCTCGTAGTCGCTGGTCGGACGGCGGGAGAAAAATCGCGGCGTGACCAGCGCCATCTCGTCCTTGACCTGCCGGAAGGCGGCGAAGAGCGACGCCGCATCCGGAAAATAGTGATCCGGCGCGCGCATCCATGCGGCCACGAAGGCCTGCAGCGACCCCTTGAAGCCGACCTCCCTCCGGATCGCATCCATCTCGCCGCGGATCCGCGCCACCTCGCGGAGTCCGGTCGCGTGGACCTCGCGGGCGTCGAGCGGCAGGTCGGTCGCCGCGTGGATGAGATACGCGTACCACTCGGCGCCATGGGGCAGCGTGCCGATGCCGAAGTCGCGGCGACAGTGCGGCTGATACTCGTCGCGCAGGAACCGATCGAGCGTGCGGTAGCCGGGGACGATCCGCTCGGTGATCATGGTGCGGAAGCCAGCCTCGACGTGTGCCCGGTCCGCCGCGCTGAACGCCGCGGGCATCCTCGTCACCGGACGCCAGAAGGGGTTCTTCTCGACCGCGGGCTCGAGCGCCGGCGCGTAGGTCGCGAGCATCTTCTCCCCGATCACGCAATTCTGGACGATGCGCTCGTCGATGCCGCGCCGGAAAAGCGCGATCTGTCGGTCCACGTAGGCCGGGAATCCGTTGGCGCGCTTCACGAACGCGTCGTAGTGCCGGACCGAGTCGAACGGGAACTGGGTCAGCGCGGGATTCGCGTCGTCCATGTAGCGCAGGAGCCGGTTGCCCATTTGGTTGAAGTCGAGCAGCTCGCTCGGGAAGTCGCAGCCGCGCAGCCCGGTCTCGACGTCCTCTTTGAAGAGCCGGTAGGTCCGTTCATCCCGCGCGTCGAGCAGCGCCGGCCGGACGTCCCGCACCCGCGTGACCGCCTCCGCGTAGATGGCCTTCTTGCGCGCGAGATACGCGGGGCCCGGATAGTCGCCGAACTGATCGAGGTCTTCCTCGACGTCGTAGTAGGCCGCCGCGAACGGATCGAGCCGCTTCCGCGCCTCGGTATACGCGTCGACGGCCGCCCCGAGCTTCTTCCCTTCCGGTACGGTCGACGTCGCGTGAGGGCCGAGCGCGGGCGGGACGCAGCCGGCCAGGAACACCAGCGACACGACGAAACGAAACGACGCGACGGACAACTCCATCGTGGCGCACCTCCTCGGGTGCGTCGTCCTAACATCACGGCGCGAGGACGGCACCATCAGACGGACGATCGCGGCGTTGATCGCGAGAACTGCCGTACGAACAGCTCTGATGAGAGACCTCGCGCGGGAGAGCCTGCACGACGGAGCTATCTACTCGGAGCGATGCCGCGGTGGAGTGCGACTGCCATGATCTCCGGTCGTGGCCGCATCGTCCGGGCGCGGTGTCTGTGCCGCCGGTCGCGCCCCCGTCGCGTCCCTCGGCTACACCCCGCGCGACGCCGAGCAGACCGTCCTCCACCAGGTCGTCCGCGAGCACCTCGAGACTTTCCTCGCCACCACCGCCCGCGCCGATCCCGGCGGCCTCCCGGCGTTTCTCGAGCAAGAGTTCCGCGGGTTTTTGGACTGCGGTGTCTGGGCCCGGGGCTTCGCCCGGTTTCAGTGCACGGGCTGTCACGCCGAAACGCTCGTCCCGTTTTCGTGCAAACGTCGCGGCTTTTGTCCGAGCTGTGGCGGGCGGCGGATGGCCGCGGGTGCGGCGGAATTGGTGGACCACATCCTGCCCCACGTGCCCATCCGCCAATGGGTACTCTCGCTGCCGCACGCGCTTCGCTACCGCTTGGCCTGGGACCACGCGCTCTGCCGCGCCGTGCTCACGATCTACACGCGCGCGCTCCTCGGCTTCGAACGACGCCGCGCGCGACGCCGGGGCATCGCCGATGGTCGCAGCGGCACGGTGACGGCGATTCAGCGATTTGGGGGCGGGATCCAACTCAATGTTCACTTTCATACGCTGGTTCTGGACGGCGTTTTTGCCACCGCGCCGGATGGCACCACGCGCTTCGGTCCGGCCCCACCGCCGACCGATCGCGAGGTCGCGCGTCTGCTCGCGACGATCCGCGCCCGCATCCTGCGCCTGTTACGACGGCGGGGGGTGCTCGCCGCGGAAGACGCCGGGGATCTCGACGCCGATCCGCTCGCCGTCGATACCCCGGTGCTCGCTCAGCTCAGCGCCGCCGCCGTCCGCGGGCGCTCCGCGTTCGGCGATCGGGCCGGCACACCGGTATTGCGGATCGGCCGCGATCGCGATGCGCCGTGGGTGTGGGCGCTGGGCCCGCGCCACGCGCACCTCGAACGCTTCGACCTGCATGCCGATCGTTCCGTCGCTGCCGACGACCGGGTGGGCCTCGAACGACTCTGCCGCTACCTGTTGCGCCCACCGCTGGCGCAAGAGCGGCTCGCGCGACTGCCCGACGGCCGCGTCGTCTGCACCCTCCGGCAGCCGTGGCATGACGGCACCCGCCACTTGATCTTTACCCCGCACGAGTTCCTGGAACGCTTGGCCGCGATCACGCCGCGGCCGCATATCAATCTGCTGCTCTATCACGGCCTCCTGGCGCCGCGGGCGCGGTGGCGGCCGTCGGCCTCATTCGCTCCCGCCGTCGTCGCGCCACCCGCGCCACGGTCGGCGGCCGCTGGGGCGCTGGCCCCGCGGGTGCCGTTGCCCACGGCACGCGGCGCGGTGGCCTCGCCGAGCGCCGTGCCCCCGTCGCCATGGCCCGTGACGCCCGCATCCGTACCGACATCCCATGCCCGCCCCGTCGCCCCCGCCGCCTCACGATCGTCGCCGCCAGCCGAGCGGGCCCGCCGTGCCTGGGCATGGGCAGATCTGATGCGAAGAATTTTCGCCATTGACGTCCTGGCGTGTGCCGGCTGCGGCGGCCGCCTGCGCTTCCTCGCCACCATCGAGGCCCCGCCCATCGTCAATCAGATCCTCGCCCACCTGGGGCTGCCCACCGAGCGGCCCGCCCTGATCCCCGCCCGTGCACCGCCCCACCCCGGCGAGCTCGACGTCACCTGACGCCCGCCTCGTGCGGGTGTGGAAGCCTCCGCGCCCTCGGCGTGCCAGCCGCGCTGCGCCTTGACCCCGCGTCTGGCGGGTGCGACCAGTTCCCGGGCCTCGCGATCGGTCCGCACCCGCCGTTTTGTCTGCGTGTGGCAAACGGCAGTACAAGCGCGAACGTCCGATAAGGGCAGATTACGTCCACTCGCCCGAGCGAAAACCCAGCTAAAGATGACTATCAAC
>Ga0163144_10000989_pt1 | contig 67243 bp, 53 predicted proteins | sample OliLak19BULKMAT1_FD_123175 | JGI IMG/M metagenome (GOLD analysis project Ga0163144, IMG submission 123175) | Freshwater microbial mat bacterial communities from Lake Vanda, McMurdo Dry Valleys, Antarctica - Oligotrophic Lake LV.19.BULKMAT1 | ecosystem: Environmental > Aquatic > Freshwater >...
TCGGAGACCACCTTCGGAAACACCAAGATCGACGCGCTCTTCTCCGTGGTCACCTGCGCCTGCGCGCCGCCAACCACCAGCCCCACCAGCGCCGCCGCCATGAGCCCGATTCGCCCTCGCTGCATATCCATTCGCCTCCTCCTTCTGATCACTGCCACGTGCTCCGCTGCCGGTGTGCCGCGTGCAAAGGGGACGCCCCGCCCCACCGCATCACGGCAAGTAAATGAAATCGCTCTGTGGCCTGCGCCCCTGGAAGTGCAGGTTCTTGGCGCTGCTACTGACCAGCCGCGCCGAGTCCACCATGTCGCAGACCGGGAATTCGTACTCCGCCCCGGCACAGCGGAACTCTTCCGCCAGACCGATCAACGTATTGCCGCCGCGCCCCGCGTTGTCCTCGTCGACGACGCCGCGAATGCGCGTCTGACCGGTCAACGTCCCCGCCACGCCGGCGCTGAAGATCGAGCGCGAATTGTCAGCGGTCTCCATATTGGAGAGCTGAATCTCCTTGAAGCAGTCTACCGTGCGGCTGGTCGAGAAGCGCTGCTCGAACTCGTTGAAGACGAGGAACTGCGCCACCGTCCGCGAGAGGTCCAGATCGCGCCCCTCGTAGTCCTGCGTACACGGCAGCAAGGTCAAATCGGTCGCCACCCGCACCTGGTAATCGGAGGAGACGCAGTCTGCGTCCTCGAAGCAGGTGGTCCCGGAGAGGCTGCAGACCTCGTTCTCACAGGTGTTCTTGCAGTCGGCGTCCATCGCGCAGGCATCACCCGACACCGTGCAGGCGTTGGCGATGCAGCGGTTCGCGCGGCACTCCGCCGTCGAGGCGCACGCCACGCCGGAGATACTGCAGGTGCCCTCGGGCAGGCAGGTGTTCTGCAACACCGGATCAACGGCGCCATCAAAATAGTGATCGAGGATCAAGATGTTGGGACACCCTTCGTACTCTGCCGTCTCGGGCGGTCCGCCAAGCACCAGCGTGTCATCGCGATTGCCCTTGCCGGGAATCGCGGGCAGGCCGATGGCGTTGTAGCCTTCGATCTCGATCTCGGCGGTGGGGCCGGAAGCGAGCTTGCCGATCAGCACGTCACCGATCAGGTCGTTGCGCGCGATCGGCGACAGCGTCTCGTCCACCGCGATGCACTTGAGCTCACCGATGAACGGATCATCGGGCGACAGTGGAATCGCGCCCTCGTTGGTCTGCCCGCCGGGGCCAGTGCGGCCGAGCGGCCCGCCCTCGAGGGGCAGGCACGGGGCCAGGATGCACCGGTTGCCGGCGCCGCACTGCGTGTCGCGCGTACACGAGGCACCGCCGTTCGCACAGACGCCGTCGATCAGGCGGCAGTTGACCGTTTCGCCGCGCGACACCAGCCAGCCGGTCGGCTGCTCGCGGGTCAGGCGGAAGATGAAGTCGGTTGGCTGCCACTGCGGCAGACACCCGCCGATGAACGTCTGGCCGCCGACGATCGCAGAACAGGACAGCTGGTCGGGAAAACAACTCCCGCCCGGGATCGTACAGGTGGGCGTGACGTTGGTGTAGAAGCAGTACACGTTGAGCGGAGTGTCCGATACGTTGCCGATGCGGATCAGGGTGTCGAGCCCGTTCGCGGTATCGACCAGGAGTTTCGGGAACACCAGGATCGCCGCCGGATGGTCCGAGGCGATGTCGGCCGACGCCGGAGCCGTCGCACCAGGCAGCGCGGCGGCGGCCAGCACGACCACAGCGGCCAGCGCGAAGCGCATTCCGTTCGTCAGCCCTGCAACCCTCACGGCCCCTCCGGGAGGAAGATGAGGTCGGTCTTGTCGCGGTTGCCGAGCTCATGCAGGTTGAACGCCACCCGCGCAGACTCGTCGCCGAGGAAATTGTGCTCCTCGACGATGCCGACAAAGCCCGAGTTGGCGGCTTCGGACGGACGCATATGCGTCGCCACGAAGCGCGTCTGTGCCGTCAGGACGTCGAAGATGTTGCTGATGTCGCCGAGCAGGAAGCTGCGCCAACAATCGACCGTGGTGCTGGTCGAAAAGCGCTGCTCGAGTTCATTGTAGGCTAAGAATTGGACGACGATACGCGTCGGTTCCTGGCGTTCGTAATCGGCGCGGCACGGCACGAGCGTGACCTCGGTATCGACCGTCGAGGTGGGGCCGAAGAGGGGATTGTCGGCACCGCCGGCGAAGTGGTTGAGCACGACGCGCTGGCCGCACCCCTGGTACTCGGCGCCGTTCGGACACTCATCGCTGACACCGCCGCCGAGACACAGGACGTTGTCGCCGTCGTTGGTGAAGGGCTCGCCGAGAATGCCGACCGCGTTGTACTTGCTCGCGTCGCCGTCGCTGCTGAGGATCGTCGCCTCACCCTTGAGGTGGTTGCCGCTGATCGGCGCGCCCGACTGGTCCACTTCGATGCAGCGCAGCTCGCCCTGGAACGGAAACCCCGACACGGGCGGCACCCGGCCGGGATCGATGCCCGCCCCGTCGCAATCGTACTCGGGCCCGTTGCGGTCGCAGGGCTCGTCGTTCGGGCTCGTCAACCGGCCTATGCTCGCCGTCCAATGCGTTGGCTGCTGCCTGGTCAGCCAGATGTTGAAATCGACCTCTTGCCACTGCGGCTCACAGCGCCCAGAGCAGGTCCCCGCCAGACAGTCGCCGCTGCCGATGCATATGGGCGTCGCGTCGACGTAGAAGCAATGGGCGTGCACCATCGAGTTCGAGGTATTGCTGATCTGGATAAACGTGTCCCGGCTACCGTCGTACACGACCTTGGGAAAGATGAGGATCGAACTGGAGCGCTCGCTCGTCGACTCGGCGCGCCCGCAACGCGGATCAGCCACCGTGGCGACGAGGACGATTGCCGCGAGGGCCACCGCTTTCGAGCACGCCGCAACGATCCATGGCGCGAACCGGGCGCGCTGTTGGGCTGTAGTCGAGAACACCGCCTCCCCCATCAAGTAGAAACCAATCGTCGCTGGAACCTCTCCCGCGAGTGGCCGGTGTATAGAGAGTTGCCCAAAAAGTGTCAAGGAAAAACACCGCGAGAAATGCGTCATCCTATGGCGTACCGCCAGGTGATAGCGCGCCGGCCACCGCCGTCAGCCACTGCTGATAGCGAGGCTCTTCACCGCGCACCACGCGCGCGTAGGCCGCCTGCAGGGCCTGGGTCACTGGTCCCGGTAGCCCGGACCCAATGCGGCGATCGTCGAGTTCACGCACGGGGGTCACTTCGGCCGCGGTACCGGTGAGGAAGACCTCGTCGGCGATGTAGACTTCGTCGCGGCTGAAGCGCTCCTCGCGGCAGGCGATCGCCTGGTCCTCGAGCATCGTCATAACGCTGTCACGCGTGATCCCCGGCAGCACCGAGGTCAGCGGCGAGGTCTTCACCCGGCCGCGCTTGACGATGAAGATGTTCTCGCCGCTGCACTCCGCGACGAAGCCGTCCGCATCGAGCAGGAGAGCCTCATCGTAGCCCCCCTTGCGCGCCTCGACGCTCGCCAGGATGGAGTTGACGTAGTGTCCCACCGCCTTCGCCTTCGTCATCAACGAGTTGACGGTAAAGCGCTGGAATGACGAGGTTTTCACCCTGATGCCGTTACGGACACCCTCGTCGCCGAGGTACGAGCCCCAGGGCCAGGCGATGATCGCCACGCGCACCGGGTTGGTCACCGCGCTGAGGCCCATTTCGCCATCCCCGAGGAAGACCAGCGGACGCAGGTAGCAGGCGCGAAGCCCGTTGCGGCGGACGGTCTCCAGGCACGCTTCGTTGATATCGGCTGGCGAGTAGGGGATCTCCAGACCCAGGATGTGGGCCGAGGCGAACAGGCGCTCGGTGTGCTCCTGGAGGCGGAACACCCACGATCCGCCGCTCGGCCCCTCGTAGCAACGCAGCCCCTCGAAGACGCCGAGTCCGTAGTGGAGCGTGTGCGTCAGCACATGGACATTGGCCGCCTCCCAGGGGACGAACCGGCCGTCAAGCCAGATGTGCTCGGTGCGTTGCATCGGCCGCGGAGAGCTAACGAAGGGCCGTCACCAAGTCAACGAACGAGGCCCCGAGCAGGACGCCCCGGTGTCTCCGGCATCAGTGCGCCGGGCTGGCAATCGCGCCACAGGTCGATTCCAGCGTCGCTCCGCTGGCCGCCATCCAGGCATCCGACTCCCGCTGCGCCCGCAGCGCCAGTGCCTCGCGGCGCGCGCGCCCCTTCGTCGGCCCCTCGACGGCCGGGAAGAGGCCGTAGTTGGCGTTCATCGGCTGAAAATGCTTGCGGGCGCCGTCGGTGACATAAGCGATCAGCGAGCCTAGGGCGGTCGTCGGGGGCGGCACGAGCAGCGGGCGATTCGCCAACAGCCGCAGGGCGTTCATGCCGGCGAGAATGCCGCTCGCCGCAGACTCGACGTAGCCCTCGACGCCGATGAGTTGGCCGGCGAGGAACAGGTCTGGACGCGCGCGCACCTGCAGCGTCGGGGCCAGCACGCGCGGCGAGTCGACGAAGGTGTTGCGGTGCAGACTGCCGAGCCGGACGAACTCCGCCCCTGCCAAACCGGGAATCGTTCGCAGGACCCGCCGCTGTTCGGGGTACGTCATCTTGGTCTGGAACCCGACCAGGTTGTAGAGCGTCGCGGCGGCGTTGTCCTGACGCGCCTGCGCCACCGCGAAGGGGCGCCGGCCGGTACGCGGATCGGTCAGACCGACGGGCCGCATCGGCCCGAAGGCCAATGTGTCGCGGCCGCGGCGGGCCATCTCCTCGATCGGCATGCAGCCCTCGAAGTAGACGCAGCGCTCGAAGTCTCGCGTCGCGACCTTCTCCGCCGCCAGCACCGCGTCGACGAAGCCGTAGTACTCGTCGCGCGTGAACGGGAAGTTGAGGTAGTCGTCGCCGCCCTTGTCGTAGCGCGACGCGGCAAACGCGATCGTCCGGTCGATCGACGCCGCCGTGACGATCGGCGCGATCGCATCGTAGAAGTACAGGTGCTCCTGCCCGAACTGCTGCTGCAGCTGCCGCGACAGGGCCGGCGAGGTGAGCGGTCCGGTGGCGACGATCGCCACGCCGTCGGGAATCGACTGCAACTCCTCGCGGCGGAGGTGGATGCGCGGGTGCTCGCTCACCGCCCGGGTCATGGCCTCCGCAAACGCCTCGCGATCGACCGCCAGCGCGGCGCCGGCCGGCACGGCGTACCTGTCGGCACAGGCCATGACCAGTGAGTCGAGTCGCCGCATCTCCCCCTTCAAGAGCCCGACGGCCGTCTCGACGGAGTTGTTGCGGAAGGAGTTCGAGCACACCAACTCGGCGAGACGGTCCGACTGGTGGGCTTCCGTCCCACGCACCGGCCGCATCTCGACGAGATCCACCTCCAGGCCGGCTCGCGCGACGGCCCACGCGGCCTCGCACCCGGCCAGCCCGCCGCCGACGATGGTGAGACGGGGCATCACTCCTCCTCCGGCTCGGCGACGGTCTCCTTGTACTTGCAGCCTTCGCTGAGGCAGCGCCGCACGGTGCCGGCGCGCTTGGTGGTCTTCTCGACGATGAACGGCGCGGCACACTCCGGACAGGGCTCGGCGACCGGGCGGTCCCAGGTGGCGAAACGGCACTGCGGGTAGCGCCCGCACGAGAAGAAGGTCTTCCCGGCGCGCGACCGCTTCTCCATGACCTCCCCTCCCTTGCAGTCGGGGCACTGGATGCCGGTCGGAACCGGGCGGATGAGCGAGCGCACCGTCTTGCACTCCGGGTACCCGGAGCAGCCGAGGAATTTCCCGAAGCGGCCGAAGCGGATCTGCATCGGCCGGCCGCACTGATCGCACACCTCGGTGGTGGTCTCTTCATTGACGACCTGGATGGTGCCGTCCGCGTCGCGTTCGAAGTTCGCCGTGCTCTTGCACTCCGGATAGGTCGAGCAGGCGAGGAACTCGCCGCCGCGGCCCCACTTCACCACCATCGGCGCGCCGCACTTAGGGCAGACGATATCGGTCGGCTGACCGCTGCGCTTGACGTCGCGCATGTGCGCCGCGGCGTGTTCGAGGTCGCGCGCAAACGGCTCGTAGAAGCGGCGCATCGCCTCGACCCAATTCTGTTTGCCCTCCTCGATGTCGTCGAGGACGGTCTCCATGCCGGCGGTGAACTCGACGTTGAAGATGTCCGGAAAGGATTCGACCAGCAGGTCCGTCACCAGGAAACCGAGCTCCGACGGACGCAGGCGCCGCTGCTTGTCCTCGGCGACATACTCCTTCGCCAACACGGTCGAGATGATCGAGGCGTAGGTCGACGGCCGCCCGATGCCCTTTTCCTCGAGTTCCTTGATCAACGTCGCCTGACTGAAGCGCGGCGGCGGCTGCGTGAAATGCTGCTCCGGCTTGAGCTCGCGCAGCGTCAGGGCGTCGCCGTCGGCCAGCGCCGGCAGGGCGTGCTCGTCGTCGTCGTCGCCCTCGGCAGGTTCCTCATCGCGACCCTCCGTGTAGACGCGGATGAACCCGTCGAACTTGAGGATTTGGCCCGAGGCGCGGAACGCCGTGTCCGCGGCCGTGATATCGACCGCCGTCTGATCGAACACCGCCGGCATCATCTGACTGGCGACGAAGCGGTTCCAGATCAGCGTGTAGAGCGACAGCTCCTCTTTCGAGAGGAACGCCGACACGCTGTCGGGGGGCCGATCGAGGGCGGTCGGGCGAATGGCTTCGTGGGCGTCCTGGGCGCCCTTCTTGGTCCGGTAGGCGACCGGCTGCTCGGGCAGATACGGCGTGCCGTAACGCTCCCCGATGTAGTGACGCACCTCCGCCAGCGCGTCGTCTGCGATGCGGACCGAATCGGTTCGCATATAGGTGATCAGGCCAACCGGCCCATCGGCGCCCAGTTCGGCCCCCTCGTACAACCGCTGCGCGATGCGCATGGTGCGATTGGGCGCGTAGCCGAGCTTGCGTGACGCCTCCTGTTGCAGGCGCGAGGTGATGAACGGCGGCGTCGGGAAGCGGCGCCGCTCCTTGCGCTCGACCTTGGCGACGCGCCACTCGGCACCGCGCAGACGAGCCACCAGCGCCTCGGCCGAGGCGGCGTCCTCGACGCGGAACTTCTCCAAGTCCAGCTTGCGGTCGCCGATGCGGGCGAGGCGCGCAGCGAAGGTCGGCGGCGATGCCGCGTCGAGCTGCGCGGTGACCGACCAGTACTCGACCTTCTGGAACGCCTGGATCTCGCGCTCGCGCTCGGCGACGATGCGCACCGCCACCGACTGCACGCGCCCCGCCGACAGCCCGCGCCGCACCTTGTTCCACAGCAGCGGGCTCACCTGATAGCCGACCAATCGATCGAGAATCCGGCGCGTCTGCTGCGCTTCGAACAGGCTGCGGTCGAGATCCTTCGGATGCTGCAGCGCCTCCTGCACGGCTTTCTTCGTGATCTCGTTGAAGAGGACGCGGCGGATGGTCCGCCCCTTGGCCGCGAGGCGCTCGGCGATGTGCCAAGCGATCGCCTCGCCCTCGCGATCGGGGTCCGGAGCGAGGAAGATCGTCTCCTTGCCCTTGGCCGCTTGCCGCAGCTCGGTGATGATTTTCGATTTGCCGTGGATGACGGTGTACTCGGGCGCGAAGTCGTGCTCGATATCGACCCCGAGCTTGCTCTTCGGCAGGTCGACGAGGTGGCCGACCGACGCCTTCACCTGATAGTCGCGCCCCAGGTACTTGGTGAGCGTGCGCGCCTTGGCCGGCGACTCGACGATGACGAGGTGCTTGGCCATAACGATCAGTGCACCGCCGCGCCGCCGCGGGCGAACTGTTGGCCGGGAAGCTGGCGCACCAGGCCGCGCAGCTCCAACAGCAGCAGGGTCTCGAGGACGCTGCCGGCCGATAGGCCGGTGGCGCCGATGAGCGCGTCGACGTCGCGCGGCATCTCGTCGAGATGCGCCAACACCGCTGCCTCGGCATCCGTCACCGGCGGCAGCACGGGCCGTGCGCCGGCGACGCGGAGGTGGGGGGCGATCTCGCGCAGGACGTCCTCGGCGCTCTCCACCAGGCCGGCCCCCTGACGTAACAGGTGGTGCGTGCCGCGCGTGCGCACGCCGACCGGGCCGGGAACGGCGAAGACGTCACGCCCCTGCTCGGTGGCATAGCCGGCGGTGATCAGCGACCCGCTGCGGTCTGTCGCTTCGACCACGATCGTTCCGAGCGCCAACCCACTGATGATGCGGTTGCGACCGGGAAAATTCTCGCCGTCCGGCTGCGCACCCATCGGATACTCGGACACGACGGCGCCATGCTTCGCAATTTGCATATGGAGCTGATGATGCTCACTCGGGTACACCACGTCAATCCCGCTGCCGAGGACGGCGATCGTGCGCCCGCGCGCGCGTAGCGCCGCGGCATGCGCCGCCGCGTCGATGCCGCGCGCCATGCCGCTGACGATCGTGATGCCGCTGGCGGCCAGCGGTTCGACGAGTTGCGCGGTCATCTGCCGGCCATAGGGACTCGCATCGCGCGACCCGACCACAGCCACCGCGTGGGCGTCCGCCGGTGCGAAATCGCCGTAGGCGTGCAGGAACAGCGGCGGATCATGGATATGCCGCAACAGGTCCGGATAACTCGCGTCGGTCCACGTCACCAGCCGGCCCCCGAGCCGATCGAGGCGGGCTAGTTGCAGGTCGACATCACGCCAGCGATCGAAGGCGCGCAAGGCCGCGCGCACGTCGCGCCGGACGCCGGCGCGCTGCAGATCCGCGTCGCGTGCCACGAAGGCCGCCTCCGGCCCCCCAAAAGCGCGCACCAGCGCGACTCCGAGCGCATTGCCGACGCCCGGCACCGCCTTCAAGCCGATCCAGGCGCCCCAGCCGCTGCGCGCATCGTCCATATCCGTCCCCCTCTCGACAGTACAATATATTTTATGCTAGCATATTTGTCTACTTTTCAATCTCTCATTATGCTGGCAAGCGTCCACTCGGGTACGATCCACGGCGTCGAGGGCCTTCCCGTCGAGGTCGAGGTCGACATCGCCGGCGGCCTCCCCGGGTTCGATGTCGTCGGCCTGCCCGAAGGCGCCGTCAAGGAAGGCACGCACCGGGTTCGCGCCGCCCTGCGCAACTCCGGCTATGCGGTCCCAGCGCGCAAGGTGGTCATCAATCTCGCCCCCGCCGACCTGCGCAAGGAGGGCTCGGCCTTCGACCTCCCCATTGCGATCGGCATCCTGGCGGCGTCTGGTCAGATACCGTGCGAGGCCCTGCACGGCTGGCAACTGCTCGGCGAGCTCTCGCTCGACGGGCGCGTGAAATCGGTGCGCGGCGCCCTGCCGATCGCGGCCGGGGGACGCGCGTTGGGGCTGCGCGGGATGCTGCTGCCCGACGCCAACGCCCACGAAGCGGCGGTGCTGCCGGACTTCGCGGTGCTACCGGTGGAGACGCTGGCCGAGGCGGTCGCATTCCTGCGCGGCGAACGCGAGATCGCCCCGATACAGGTTGATCTCGCCGCGGTCCTCGCCGACGCCGCGCGCAGCGAGCTCGACTTCGCCGACGTGCGTGGACAGGACAGCGTCAAGCGGGCCCTCGAGGTGGCGGCGGCCGGCGGCCACAACATCCTCCTCGTCGGCCCGCCGGGGTCCGGCAAAACAATGCTGGCGCAGCGCCTGCCGAGCATCCTCCCCAGTCTGACTCTCGAGGAGGCGCTGGAAGCCAGCCGCGTGCACAGCGTCGTCGGCCTGCTGCGCGGGCGCTCGCTGCTCACCGCGCGCCCCTTTCGCGCGCCGCACCACAGCATCAGCGACGCCGGCCTGATCGGCGGCGGGAGCGTCCCGCGACCGGGCGAGGTGTCGTTGGCGCACCGCGGTGTCCTGTTCCTCGACGAGCTGCCGGAGTTTCGCAAGAACGTGCTCGAAGTCCTGCGCCAGCCGCTCGAGGAGCGGCGCATCACCATCGCGCGCGTCGCCGGGTCGGTGACCTTCCCCGCCGACGTCATGTTGGCCGCGGCGATGAACCCCTGCCCGTGTGGCTGGCTGGGCGATCCGCAACACGTCTGTACCTGTGCGGCGGCGCAGGTGCAGCGCTATCGCAGTCGGCTGTCCGGGCCCTTGCTGGACCGCATCGACCTGCACGTCGACGTCCGCGCGGTCGCCTACCGCACGCTCGCCACGGCGCCGGGCGGCGAAGACTCGACCGCCATCCGCGCACGGGTGGAGACCGCGCGCCGCCGGCAGCTCGCCCGCTTCACGGGTCGCCCGCTGTTCTGCAACGCGCAGATGTCGGCGCGCGATCTCGGACGCTTCGCGACGATCGACGCCGCGGCCGAGCGGCTCCTCGAACGCGCCATGAACGCGCTCGGGTTGAGTGCCCGGGCCTATGCGCGCGTCCTCAAGGTCGCGCGCACGATCGCCGACCTGGCGGGGAGCGAGGCGATCGCCGCGGCGCACGTGGCGGAGGCGGTCCAATACCGCAGCCTCGATCGCGCGCCGGCCTGAGCGGCGGAGCGGGCGGGCGGTCAGCGAGCCCGATCCACCTCGATGGCGAGCGGATCGACGCGCGCGCGTGCGAAGGCGCCGAGGTCGACGTCCTTCGGCAGCGCGTAGGCGCGGGCGGCGAACCAGTGCTCCCCGCGGTCGATCTCCGACCAGGCGGTCAGCGCGTAGCCGAGCCCTGGCCGCTCGCCGGGCACATCCTCGGGGGACTGCGCGGCGTCGCCGACCCGGTAGACGACCGTCGGCGCGAGGCTGCGCAACGACTCGCCGACGAGCAACTCCAGGACCAGCGTCGCGTCCGGTCCGCGCAGGGCCACCCAATCAGCCGGCCCAGCGATCGCTCCGCCGGCGCCGCCGACGACCGCCGTGGCGCCGCCGCTGGTGACCACCTGCCACCCGTCGAGGGCGCGAAAGTCGAGCACGGCGACGATTTCGATGTCGCTGAAGTAGGTGGTCGGTCGATAGTTGAGCCGCAGACGCACCGGCAGTGTCATCGCATCGCGGGTCACCAGCGTCTCGGTCTCGAAAATCGGCGTCCGCAGCCACGACGTCAGCCGCACCCATTGGTACTCGCGACGCAGCGCGCGAATCGGGCCGACGCGCCAGGCCGCGAAGCGGTGCTCGATGTCGTCCTCGTCGCGCCCCAGCGGGATGAGGCCGAGGAACCAGGCCGAGGCGCGGACCTTGAGTCGGTCGAGCAGATTGCCGCCGAACGCGCCGTCGGCCCCGCGCAGCGCCAGCAGCCGCGCCGTCGGCGCCGCGAAGCCGATAGCGACGCGGTCAGTCTCGATGCGGTCCGTCTCTGCGTCGTAGCGCACGTAGCGGCGCGTCGAGCGCGGCGCCGGCCGAGGATTCGACACCAGGTAGACCCAGGCGACCTCGTCGCCGCGGCGCAGCGTCACCTCGAGGCGGCATTCCGCCTCTGGCAACTCGCCTGGGCGGGCGCGGCGGCCGGCGTCGGCGACCATCCACAGGAGTTCGTCGTTTGCATCGACCATACCCGGGGGATCGTCGCGATTCGGCTCGGAGCCACCGTCCAGAACCAGGCGGCCATCCGCGTCGCGCTCGTCGAGCTGCCACGGCACCGGCTCGCAGCGTGCCCCGCAGGCCAGCATCGCGACCGTCGCCCCGGATCGCCCGAGCAGGCAATCGAGGCGCTCGCCCGGCATCAGCGCGACCGTCCAGTCGGGCCCCATCGCGAGGCTGGCACTCGCGAGAAAGTGCAAGGCAGACGCGGAAATACCCGCAGCACAGCAACGCGCGACGCGGCCGGGAATCCACTTGACAACGCGGAATGCACTCACGTAAGCACCCGCCTGCTTGCCGGCACCTTGGGGGGAGCCGTACGGGCATCACCGTATCGACAGAGGAGGGTCTCGAATGGCGCGGCGTGCGTTGAGCTGGGGGCGTTGGGGTCTCTGGTCGGTAGCAGCAGTGCTCGTCCTGAGCGGCGTATCATGGGGCGCCGCCCTGGACGAGAATGGCGAGATCAATCTCGGAGTGCGCGCCTACACGGCGGCGCGCGTCGGCACGCAGAACACCGACGTCCGTATCTGCAACAATACCCCACTTGGGAACGTCTGCGGCGGCTCCAACGGCGGCGCCGTGCCGGCTTCGCCGGAACGCGTCGTCTACAAGTCGCTGACGTTTCCAGTGTCCGCGGCGGGACACCTGCGCCAGCAGCGGACGTTCATCGAAGCCGAGATGGATCACAACCTCTCGCGTCTGCTGGAAGAGGGTTTCGGCCCCCTGGCACTGCTCAACAACCTGCCGGCCAAGTTCAAGCGCTTCAAGTACCATCTGACCTACCGCGGCGAATACGAGGGGGTGTACGATTACGGTCCCGCCGAGTACCGGACCGCCTATCAATTCAACAACAAGATCCTCGTCCCCGACTTCTCCGGCAACGTTCCCCCGATCGGCCGGGACCGCCGCCGCCTGCGCCAGGTCGGCGTCATCCGCAACCAACTCTATCAGGCCTATCTCGAGGCGCAGGTGTCGGCCCTGCTGGTGCGCTTCGGCCGGCAGATTCGTTCGTGGGGCCAGACCGATGCCTTCCGCCTGCTGGACAACATCAACCCGGTCGACAACAGCTTCGGCGGCTTCCTGATCCCACTCGACGAGCGGCGCGTCCCGCTCGACATGCTGCTGGCGAACTACCGCTTCGGTGAGGTCGGCCCCTTCTACGAGGCGTTCATCGAAGCATACGCCGCTATCGATGAGCGGGTGGCGTTCGACCCGGGCATTCCCGTTGGGTCGCCGTGGGCGCTGCCGAACCTCGGCGACCCGAGCGCCACGACGCAAGCGCAGCGCACGCACCCGCAGCGTGTATTCAAGGATACGCGCGGCGGCTTCCGCCTCAATTTCAATACCGAAGCGCCGCTTGTCGACGAGATGGAGTTCAGCCTCGCCCACTACTACACCTATCTCGATACGCCGATGGTGCAGAGCTACGTGAGTTCGAGTTTCCCGCTGGCGATCGGCGGTTCCGGTCCGGCGGCCGGATTCCTCGCCAACACGGTGCAGTCGGCGCCGCGCGTATCCATCACCGGCGTCGCGTCGACGTTCGGCTTCCCCGTCGACTGGGCGCGCACGATCGGCCTCAGCGGCCAACCGATCGTGCGCTACGAGCTGGCCTATTTCAACGGCGAGCCGCGCGCCACACAGCAGCAGCTCGACCCGTTCGTGTACGCGACCGGGGGTTGCTCGCGCGGCCGGCTCGTCACAACGGAAAACGGCACCTTCTGCACGAATGGGCGGCGCTATGGCGACTCGTGGAACTTCGTGCTCGGCCTCGACACCAACCAGTTCATCCGCTGGCTGAACCCGAACCAGTCGTTCTTCATCACCCACCAATTCTTCTACAAGCACCTCAACGGGGCGGCGAAGCGCTGCAACAGCAGCGACCCGAACTGCGCCGTGCAGCGCCAGAACCCCAAGGTGTTCGCCGGCGAGGTGCTGCCGGTGCCGGCATTCGACCTGCAGCCGCCGTTCCTCCAGTCGGGGGCGTCGCAGTCGGTCCTGGTGCACAATCCGGTGGACCAGTACCTGCAGACGCTGCTGATCTCGACCGCCTACCACAGCGGTCAGATCGTGCCGAGCCTGACGCTGGTCTACGACTGGAACGGGGCGTTTGTCGCGCAGCCAGCCGTCACCCTGAGTCGCGACCCGTTCCGCTTCACGTTCAGCTACAGCTTCCTGCGCGCCAACCACCTGTTCGGCGGCTCCGGCGTCAGCCTGCTGCGTGATCGCGACAACGTCCTGTTCCAGATCGAATACGTCATCTGAGGCGGCTGGTCCGTATCATAGTAACCGGCTGGCAGGGCGGCTCATCCACCCTGCCAGCCGCCCTTCTTGTTCCACAATTGTTCGTGACTGGTTATAGAGGTTGGCCGTGACTCCACTCACTCGAATGCCCTTCGTCCTCGCGGCGGCGTGGTGCGCCCTCAGCGCGCCGGTGTTCGGCGCGGATGCGGCGCCGGTGCCGCGCAGCGAGATCCGGCAGAATCTGTTCTCGGCCTGCTTCGCCTCGGACAAGAACGCGTGGGTCGTCGGCGAGTTGGGACGGATTTACCACACAACGGATGGCGGCGAGACGTTCTCCCGCTCCAATGCCGGCACGCGCGTCGCGTTTCTCCACGTCGCCTGCCTGACCGACGGCACGGTTGTCGTCATCGGCCAGAAGGGTCTGGCGATGCGCAGTCGCGACCAGGGCCAGACCTGGGAGAAGCTCGAGACCGGCACCAATCGGGATCTTCTCAGCGTCGACTTCTCGACGCCGCAGGTGGGCGTGGCCGTCGGCGATTTTGGCACCATGATCCGCACCGAAGACGGCGGCCAGAGTTGGACCTCCGTGCCGTTGCCGGCGGACCTGGTGCTGCCCGAGGACATCGCCGAGATCGTCCAACCTGGCGACGTGCTGCTGTACGACATCCACTTCGTCACGCCGGAGAAAGGGTGGGTGGTGGGCGAGTTCGGTGTGATCTTCGCGACCGCCGACGGCGGTAAGACCTGGTCGGCGCAGAAGAGCCTGGTCGAGACGACCCTGTTCGGGGTGCAGTTCGCGGACGAGAACAACGGTTTCGCGACCGGCATCGACGAGGTGCTCCTGCGTACCTCCGACGGCGGACAGACTTGGGAGACGGTGCGCGTGCCCGGCCGCGAAGGATTCGTTCTGGGTCTGTACGATGTCGCCATGCAGGGAGAGATCGGATGGGTGATCGGCGACAGCGGCATGCTGCTGCGCACGACCGATGGCGGCGCTACATGGGAGCGCGCCGATCTGCCCATCAAGCTGGCGGGCAACTGGTTCCGCGGCATCGCGCTGAACCAGGGCACCGGCGGGTTGATCGTCGGCAGCGACGGGATGATCCTGGTTACCGAGGGCGCCCAGTTCCGCGAACTCGCGGGTTCCTGACCTCGGCCGGACCGAGTCAGAAGGGGATACGATGATTCCGAAGAAACTGGTCGAAGCGTACCTGCGATTCGTCCTCAACTACCGTTGGACCGTCACGATCGCCGTGGCGCTGCTGACCGCGTTCTTCGCCTTCGAGATGACGAAGATGCGGTTGCACACCGACTTCTTCGACTTCTATCCGAAGTACCGCACCTTCGCCGACTCGTTCGAGGAATGCCGCGCCGAGGGCAAGGGCCTGCCCGGATGCGTCGTCAAGTCGATCGTCAAACCCGGGCCCGACCCGTACATCCAGATCTACACGGACTTCCGCCGCATGTTCGGCAGCGCCAACATTCTGTCGGTCATTGTCGAGACCAAGAACGGCGACATCTACAACCCGGCCACGCTGCAAAAACTCGACCGCATCACCAAGGAGATCACGCTGCTCAAGGGCGTCGTGCCCTACCAGATCCTCTCCATCGCGCACCCCAAGGTGAAGAGCATCACCGCCCGCGAAGGCGCGTTGCAGATCCGCGAGCTGTTCTATCCGGGGGTGCCGCAGACGCAGGCCGACGCCGACCGCGTCAAGTTCGCCGTGTACTCGAGCAAGGGCGTGCGTGGCGTCTTCACCTCGCTGGACGACACGGCCGCCGTTGTGCACGCCGGATTCTGGGAGGAGGCCCTCGACTTCCGCAGCCTGAACGAAAAGCTGCAGGCCTTGAAGCTGCAAGAGGACGACGCCAACCACACCATCTACATCACCGGCTTCCCGTGGCTGTACACGTCGGTCCTGCAGTACACGAACCAGGTCCTGCTGGTCTTCCTGGCGACGACCGCCGCGCTCTCGTTCCTGCTGTTCGTGTACTTCCGCACCTGGACCGGCGTCTGGGTGCCGATCTTTTCCGGCGTCTTGTCGAGCATCTGGGGCCTCGGCCTTGCCGTCGTGCTCGGCTTCAATCTCGACCCGCTGGTGCTGGTGATCCCGGTCTTCCTGACCGCCCGTGCCTTGAGTCACTCGGTCCAATCTATGGACCGCTACCACGAAGAGTTCTACCGGCTGCACAACAAGCAGCAGGCCATCCTGGTGTCGTACTCGGCGCTCTTTCCGCCCGCCATCGCCTCGATTGTCACCGACGGCATCGGCCTGCTGGTGGTCGCCGTGGCGCCGATCCCGCTCATTCAGAAGGTCGCGATCTTTGCCAGTTTCTGGGTCGTCTCGATCTTCATCAGCGTCGTCACCCTGCACCCGATCATCCTCAGCTTCATCGACCCACCGCCGCAGAGCCATGAGCTGCAGTCGGTGCAGGTGCCAATGATCCTGAACAACGCCATCCTCGGCATGTCCTTGCTGGCGGCGTTCGGCGGGTATGCCTCAGGGCTGCTCGACAACCGGATGATCCTGCTCATCGCGTTGCTCGGTGTCGTGTGGTGGGTATGGTCGGTCCTGACGGCGCGGATCTGGCGCGACCGACCCGTCCCGGCGAGCGTTGGCTGGCTGTTCGTGGCCGCCTTCTCGGCCCTAGGCATAGGCCTGCACTTCGCTGGATTCGTCAATGCCGGCGAGGGACTGGTCATCGCCATTCCGGCGATCGCCTGGAGCTTTTTTTACTTCTCGGAGCAGATCTACCCGTGGATCACGAACCTGACGATCCAAGCCAGCGAAGGCTGGCGGCGCTGGCTGATGGTCGTCCTGACGGTGGTCATCTTCCTGGTCTGCTGGCCGGTGTCGCGCCAGCTGAAGGTTGGCGACATGACGCCGGGCGCCGCCCTGCTCTTCCCTGACCACCCCTACAACATCGCCTTCCGCAAGCTGAACGAGAAGTTCCTCGGCGCCAGCCAGTTGATCGTCATCGCCGACACGAAACAGCCGGACGGCATCAAGAACGCGAAAACCCTCGGCGAGATCGAGGAGTTCGCCGACTACATGCTGGGCGCGCCGAGCGCGAGCGGATCGCTGACGATCATCGACATCGTCAAACGGCTGGCGCAATTGTATCACGACGGCGACCCCAAGTGGGGCCTGATCCCGGACAATCCGAAGGAGATCGGCCAGCTCTTCTACGTCTTCACGAGTTCGGCGTCGGCCGGCGATCTCGACCGCTACATGGACCCGTCGGGGCGCTACGGTACCGTGCTGACACTCTTCCGCGGCTATTCCCACGACATCATCAAGCAGTCCATCGCCTACGGAAAGCGCTTCAGCGAGGGCAAGGATGGCGCCGTCGAGTTCAAGTTCGCCGGCGGGCTGTTCGGCATCCTCGCCGCCGTCAACCAAGCCGTGGAGAACTCGTACTGGACGAACTTGGTGCTGATCTGGGTAATCGTCTATTGGTGTCTGTACCTGACCTACGGCTCGCACGTCGCCAGCACGATCCTGATGATTCCGGTCATCTTGTCTCAGATTGTCGCCGAAGCCCTGATGGTGGTCACCAACATCGACCTCAACGTGAACTCGCTGCCGATCGCCGCGGCCGGCGCCGGCGTCGGGGTCGATTACGGCATCTACCACTTCAGCCGCATGATCGACTGCTACGACGAGATCGGAAAGCTCGACGAAGCGGTCGACTACGCCACGGCGACGACCGGCAAGGCGATCATTTTCACCGCCTCGACGATGGTCGCCGGCACCATCTTCTGGTGGTTCTCGTCGCTCAAGTTCCAGGCCGAGATGGGCATGCTGCTGGCGTTGCTCATGACCTTCAACACCTTCGGCGGACTGGTCCTAGTGCCGGCGTACGTGAAGGTCATCAAGCCGTCGTTCCTGCTCAATCGCGTCCCGCGTCCCCGCGTCGAGGGCGATCCGGCGCTCGCGGCCGGCAAGATTGCGCACTGACCGAAATCCCGGCGGCCGGGCAATCCAACCGGCTGCCGACAACGATATCCAATTACACGCGACCCCAAAGGGAGGCACACTGCAATGCGGGCTCTACACAGGACGTGGCTGGCCGCCGCGCTGGCGGCCACGCTGTCCATCGGCAATCTGGGCGCGGCCCAGGCTGCCGATGCGGCCGGCGACGGCAAGGAATGGATCCTCGACAGCAACAACTGGCAGCAAGCAGAGGGCCTGCTGCCGCCGGTGGTGCTGGAGCGGGTGAAGAAGGGCGACTACTGGTACAAGGTCCTTCCCGTCGACTCGGCCGCCCTCAAGTCGAACTACTCGCAGAGTTTCTGGGATGCGAGCGAGGCGAACGCCGGTAAGTACGACATCGACCCGGAAACCTGTGGGCTGAAGGACGTCGCCACGGGCAAGATGCCGGAGTTCTACTTTGGCTACCCGTTCCCGAAGATCGACCCCAAGGAACCGCTGGCGGCCTGCAAGATGGCATGGAACTTCGAGTCGGCCAATTCCATGGGCAACGGCTACGGCGCCACGTTCACCTTGAACGGCATCGATTCGAGCGGTGAGTTCAAGCGCATCAAGCTGTGGCTGCACGTGCAGGCCTTCCTCGGCCGCGCCGCTGGGCCGATCGACAACCCGGAGGGCCTGCGCACGACGACGCTATCGAACGTGCTCGAGCCGCAGGACATCGATGGTGTTGGGGGTCTGACCAAGCGCGTCAACGATTGGACGTCGCAGGACAAGTCCTGGTTCTACGTCCCGGCAACCCGCCGCGTGCGCAAAGTGAACGCCGCGACGCGTTCGGATCCCGTCGCCGGTCTCGACATCTTTGCCGACGATCTGAACTGCTACGGCGGCAAGGTCGAGTACTACAAGTGGAAGATCGTCGGCGAGCAGAACATCCTGGCGCCGATGCTGAACCCGAAGCCGCTACAGCAGAAGAGCACCAAGTCGCCGTCGCGATTCGAGGTCGACATCCCGTACTTCAAGGGCGCCTATGAGACGCCCGGCGCCAAGGGCATCCCCTGGTTGGTGGTCGAGAACCTCGTCCTCGTCCCCCGCCCGGTGTACGTGCTCGAGGGCGAATCGACCGATCCGTATTACAACTTCGGCAAGGTCATCATGTACATGGACAAGGAGCTGTACCGCATCTACTGGAAGCTGGTCCACAACCGCGCCGGCGAGTACTTCTACAACGCCATGTGCGCCTATCACTTCTCGAAGAACGATGACGGCAGCGCGGCCGTGTCGCCCAACATGGTGGTGGGCGTGAACGACAAGACCAACCGCGCCTGCCTCGCCGGGCGCTACAGCACCCAGTTCTTCGAGCGCGCGTACGCGGACGACTACTTCTCGTTGCGCACGCTGACCCACATCTCCGACTGATCGAGGGCTGCCGCGCGCGCGGCGTCACATTCGACGAGGGGGGCGGAGCGATCCGCCCCCCTCGTTGCATTTCGGGGCCCGCGCGTTCCGCTCAAGACCCGGCAGAGCGTCCGCGCAACAGGCGGCCGAACCAGCCCTCCTCCTCGCGGCGCGCCAGCTGTTCCATCTCGCCGCGGTCGAGCCAGAGGCCGCCGCAGCTGGGACATTCATCGACGGTGATGTCGTGCTGGGCGCGCTCCTGCAACGGCGTCGCGCAGCGCGGGCACTGCATCGTTCCCGCCTGCGGGCCAAACGTTTCGCGGCGCTCCTGCCGCAATCTTTCGACCAACTCGCGGTCGCGGCGCGCGAAAAAATCGTCCTCGTGCCCCTTCTGTTTATCGCGCAGCTTGCTGCCCAAGCGATCCTTCTCGGTATCCGCCATCGTCACACTCCTTCGCACACCTTTGTAACAATTCCGGAGCGACTTGTCGTGATGTGCGGGTCCTGCTTGCGAGGCATTTCTTGATGCTTAGGTTGCTGCCGCCGCGCGCCATGCCGACAGGCCGCGATCCTCGAACGAAGGACGGACGACTATGAATCTCAATCGCCTCACCGAACGGGCCCAGGAAGCGGTGCGTGACGCCCAGGGGCTGGCGACACGAGCAAGCAACCAGGGAGTCGACGTCGAGCACTTGCTGTTGGCCCTCCTGCAGCAGCGCGACGGCATCGCCGGGTCCGTCCTGCCCGCGGCCGGCATTGCGCCAGCCGCGCTGCAGTCGCGCCTGCAGCACGACATCGAGAGGCTCCCCAAGGTGACGGGCCCCGCCGCCCGCCCCGATCAGGTGTATGTCACCCAGCGCCTCAGCCAACTGTTGATCAAGGCCGAGGATGAGGCGACCGCGCTCAAGGATGAGTACGTCAGTATCGAGCATCTGCTCCTCGCCGCCGAGGCGGACAGCGGCCCCGGTGGGCGCGCCTTGCGCGAGCTCGGCCTGAGCCGCGAAACCCTCATGGCGGCGCTGCAGAAGGTGCGCGGGAGCCAGCGCGTCACCAGCCAGAATCCCGAGGGCACCTACCAGGCTCTCGAGCGCTACGGTCGCGATCTCACCCAGCTCGCCGCCCAGGGCAAGGTCGACCCGGTGATCGGACGCGATGAGGAGATCCGGCGCGTCATTCAGGTGTTATCGCGGCGCACGAAGAACAATCCGGTCCTCATCGGCGAGCCCGGCGTCGGCAAGACCGCCATCGTCGAGGGCCTCGCGCACCGCATCGTCCGTCAGGACGTCCCCGAGGGCCTGAAGAACCGCCGCCTGGTCTCCCTGGACATGGGCGCGCTCATCGCCGGCGCCAAGTACCGCGGCGAGTTCGAGGAGCGGCTCAAAGCCGTCCTCAAGGAAGTCCAGGACGCCGCCGGGGAGGTCATCCTCTTCATCGACGAGTTGCACACGGTCGTCGGCGCCGGTGCGGCCGAGGGCGCCATGGACGCCGGCAACCTCCTGAAGCCCATGCTCGCCCGCGGCGAGTTGCACTGCATCGGGGCGACGACGCTCGACGAGTACCGCAAGCATGTCGAGAAGGACGCCGCCCTGGAACGCCGCTTCCAGCCGGTCTTCGTCGACCAACCGAGCGTCGAGGACACCATTTCGATCCTGCGCGGCCTGCGCGAGCGCTACGAGATCCACCACGGCGTCCGCATCAAGGACAGCGCCATCGTCGCCGCCGCGACACTTTCGCACCGCTACATCACCGAGCGCTTCCTGCCCGACAAGGCGATCGACCTGATCGACGAGGCCGCGGCCAAGCTCCGCACCGAGAACGACTCGATGCCGGCGGAGCTCGACGAGGCCTCGCGCCGCGTCATGCAGCTGGAGATCGAGCGCGAAGCGCTGAAGAAGGAAAGCGACGCCGCCTCGCGCGATCGGCTCGCCAAGCTCGAGAAGGAGTTGGCTGATCTCAAGGAGCAATCCGACGGCCTACGCGCGCGGTGGCAGCGGGAGAAGGACGCCATCGGCGTGCTGCGGGGCCTGCGCGAGTCGATCGAAACTACGAAGCAGGAGATCGAGCAGGCCGAGCGCCGCTACGACCTCAACCGCGCCGCGGAACTCAAGTACGGCACGCTCATCGAGCTGGAGAAACAGCTCGCCGCGGAGGAAGGGCGGCTCCAATCCGAGGGCGGTGGTAGCCGGCTCATGAAGGAGGAAGTCGACGAGGAGGACATCGCCGAAGTCGTCGGCCGCTGGACGGGCATCCCGGTCACCCGGCTGATGGAGGGCGAGGCGCACAAGTTGCTCAAACTCGAAGAGCAACTCCACCAGCGCGTCATCGGCCAGGAGGAGGCGGTGCGGGCGGTCGCGGACGCGGTGATCCGCGCCCGTTCGGGCCTTAAGGACCCCAATCGTCCCATCGGCTCCTTCATTTTCCTCGGCCCCACCGGCGTCGGCAAGACCGAGGTCGGCCGCGCCCTCGCGGAGTGCATGTTCGACGACGAGAGTGCGATGGTCCGCATCGACATGTCCGAGTACATGGAGAAACACACCGTCGCCCGACTCGTCGGCGCGCCGCCGGGCTACGTCGGCTACGAAGAGGGCGGCCAGCTCACCGAAGCCGTGCGGCGCCGGCCCTACTGCGTCCTGCTGTTCGACGAGATCGAGAAGGCGCACCACGATGTCTTCAACGTGTTGCTGCAGATCCTCGACGACGGTCGGCTCACCGACGGTCAGGGCCGCACCGTCGATTTCAAAAACACCGTGATCATCATGACCTCGAACATCGGCAGCCCGATCATCCTCGGGTATCGTGGCGGCACCGAGGCGGAGTCCCACGCGCGCATGCGTGACGAGGTGCTCGACGCGTTGCGCCAGCACTTCCGCCCCGAGTTCCTCAATCGCGTCGACGAAATCGTCGTCTTCCAGGCGCTCAGTCGAGAACAACTGAAGCAGATCGTCACCATTCAACTCGGCCGCCTGCGCGCGCGCCTGGGCGAGCGGAAGATCGATCTCGTCGTCAGCGACGGCGCCCTCGAGCACTTCGCCTCCGTCGGCTACGACCCGGTGTACGGGGCGCGCCCGCTCAAGCGCCTGCTGCAACGCGAACTCGAGACCGCGCTCGGTCGGCGCCTGCTGGCGGGCGAGATCCGCGACAACTCGCGCGTCGAGGTCGACGTCGAGAACGGCGTCCTGCAGTTCCGCAGCGCGGCTGTCGCGGAGGCGGATTGACGAGGCGGGCGGTCGGGAGGCCGTGCGGGGCCGTCCCGACCTCCGCTCAGTTGCTGGCGCCCCGCGTCGGCGGTGCCGCCGGAAGGGTGCGAAGGTAGCTCGCGTAGCGCGTCAGGACACGATCGACGTACCCAACCACCGCCCGTCCCTGTGCCGACCCGTGACGGGCGCGCACCGCCACCGTCGGCTCCTCCAACAAGCTGACCATGACGTCCATGGCCCCGTCCCAGCGCAACGGGTCGTAACCAAAGCGGCGCGCCAGCGCCTGCGCGTCGCGCACATGCCCCATGCCCATGTTGTACGCCGCCAACATGAGCGCGGCTCGGTCGCGATCGCGCGCGCCACCGTACTCCCGGGCCAGACGCTGTAAGTAGCGCACGCCGGTTCGAACATTGGACTCCGGCTCGTGAAACCGCACTTCGCCGACGTCGGCCGCCGCCGCGGGCATGACCTGCATCAAGCCAACCGCGCCGGCAGAACTGACGCTCGTCGGCTCGAACCGCGACTCCTCGTAGATCACCGCGGAGACGAAGCGCCAGTCGAGCCCCGCAGCCTCGGCATGCCGGGCGATCATCTGGTCGTACGGCGAGAGCACTGGCGGTACGATCTCCGCTTCGACCATCGGCACCGGCCGGCGCGCCACCTCGTCGAGCTGGATCGTCCAGCCATCGACTTTGACCGACCAGCGCTGTGCTGGCACCGCCGCCACCGGCTCGAAGGATGGCCGCGTCAGCGGCGCCGGCGGGCGGCGCGGCGGCAGGGGCATCGGCTGGCGGGGCCAGAGCAGTGCGGCTGCAACTCCCGCCAAGCTCAGGCCGGCGACCATCGACATGCGCGCGTTCACGAGCCCCGCACTGTGCCCGAGGCCTCGGGGATGGGCAAGTTGCGGCGCAAATTTGACAGATGCCGAGCCGGTCCTTTACCGTCCGACGCCAGGTGTCGCACCGCATGCGCGAACACACCCAGGGAGAGATGCCGGACAGACACGCGATAGAATCCTTGCGACCGCGGCGCGCTTGTTCTCGGAGCACGGCTACGAGCAGGTGCCCCTGTCGCACGTCGCGCGCGAGTCCCAGGTCAGCAAGGCCCTGGTTCTCTGGCATTTCGACAGCAAGGAAAAGCTGTTCCAGGCCGCTCTGGGGCGCACCCTCGAACCCTACTTCATCGACCTCGACGATCTCTCCGGACTCGACGAGGCGGCGCGCATCGAACGCCTGATCGACCTCTTCTACGACTTCGTCCGCGACAACGTGTACTCGGTGCGCTTCCTGTTCGGCTTGATCATCAGGCCGGAGAGGCGGCCCGATGATCCGATCGAGCGCGTCAGTCAGCTCTACGACGTCTTTCGCAGCCTCCTCGCCGATGTCATCGAGAGCGGCCGCCAGAACGGCCGCTTCCGGCAGGAATTGCATCCCAGACTGGATGCCTCCCTGATCCTTTCCAGCCTCGGCGGCATCCTCATAGAACGCCTGTTGCACGACGAGGCCCACGCCGGGGAGTTGCTGGCCTATCTCAAGCAGACCGCATTTCAGCGCTTGATCGCCTGACGGTCAGGCCGTATAGAGGCAACGAACCGCGGGGTGTTGGCTCCACACCCGCGGGGCGCCCGAAGGCGCCCCGCGCCGGCTCCCACCGGCCACCACCCCACCACATCTCGGGAACCCGCTCCGCCACTCCACCCCTGCCGTGTTCCCGGGATTTTCCACCGCCTCAAGCGGCCTCGCTCACGAGCAGCCGCTCGTGGCGCCGCAGTTGAGGCACTTATAACAACTGCCGTTGCGGATCATGATCGAGCCGCAATCGGCACAACTCGGCGCATCGGACTGCGGGCTGAAGCCCAGCTCTTCGACCAGGGAATTGACCGCGCCAGCCAGCGTCGGGGTTGCCCGCTCCGGCTCCGTCGATCCCTGGGCCCGGTCGGGCAAGCCGAGCCCAACCGCCACGTGCTGATCGGGGCTGAGGAACTTCGCACCCAGGAAACGGAAGATGTAGTCGATCAGCGATTTCGCCATAGGAATCTCGGGGTTCTTGGTGAACCCCGACGGCTCGAAGCGAACGTGGCTGAACTTGCTGACCAACACGTCGAGCGGCACGCCATATTGCAGCGCCATCGAGGTGAGGATGCCGATGGTGTCCATCAGGCCCGAGATCGTGCTGCCTTCCTTGGCGATCTTGATGAACAGTTCGCCGGGTGAGCCGTCGTCGAACAGGCCGACGTGGATGTACCCCTCGTGCCCGGCGATGTTGAACTTGTGGCGCACGGAGCGGCAGTCCTGCGGCAACCGCCGACGCACCGGCCGTGCCTCCAGCGCGGGGACCGCCTCGGCGAGCTTCTCCGTGCGTGCCGTATTGAGCGGCTGGGTGCGCTTGCAGCCGTCGCGATAGATCGCGACCGCCTTCACGCCGAGCTTCCAGGCGGCGACGTAGGCTTCCGAGATCTCCTCGACGGTCGCCTCGGTCGGCATGTTGATGGTCTTCGAGATCGCCCCCGAGATGAACGGCTGGACGGCGCCCATCATGCGCAGGTGCCCGAGGTAGTGAATCGTCCGCTGGCCGTGCGCGGGTTTGAAGGCGCAGTCGAAGACGGCCAGGTGCTCGTCCTTGAGGTACGGCGCCCCTTCGATGGTGTCGTGCTCGTCGATGTACTCGACGACCGCCTGTACCTCGCGCGTCTCCAAGCCGAGGCGCCGCAGCGCACGCGGCACGGTGGTGTTGACAATCTTCAGCATGCCGCCGCCGACCAGCTTCTTGTACTTCACCAGCGCGATATCTGGCTCGACCCCGGTGGTGTCGCAATCCATCATGAAGGCGATCGTGCCGGTCGGCGCCAGCACCGTCGCCTGCGAATTCCGGAAGCCGTGCTCACGGCCTGCCGTAAACGCCTCGTCCCAGGCGGCGCGCGCCGCCGACAGGATGTCCAGCGGCACCAGCGCCGGATCGAGGCGGTGCGAGGCGTTGCGGTGCTTGCCGATGACGCCGAGCATGGCGTCGCGATTGATGCCGTACCCGGCGAACGGCCCCAGCTGCCCCGAAATGCGCGCCGACTGCAGGTAGGCCTCGCCGCACATCAGCGCCGTCAGCGCCCCGGCATAGTTGCGGCCGGCGTCCGAGTCGTAGGGCACGCCAAGCGACATCAGGACCGCGCCGAGGTTCGCATAGCCGAGGCCGAGTTCGCGGAAGGCGCGTGCGTTCACGCCGATCGCCTCGGTCGGGTAGCTCGAGTTGTCGATCAGAATATCCTGCGCGGTGATCAGCACGTCCACCGCGTGGCGGAAGCCCTCGACGTCGAAGTCACCGCTCTCGGTCAGGAACTTGAGCAGGTTCAACGAGGCGAGATTGCACGCCGAATTGTCGAGGTGCATGTACTCCGAGCAGGGATTCGACGCGTTGATGCGGCCGGAGTTCGGGCAGGTGTGCCAGTCGTTGATGGTGGTGTCGAACTGCATGCCCGGATCGCCGCAGATGTGCGTCGCCTCGGCGATGTCGCGCAGCAACTGGCGCGCCGGCATACGCGCGCACACCTCGTCGTTCATGACGAATCGCGTCTGCCACTCGGCGTCTTCGAGCACTGCGCGCATGAACGCGTCGGTCGCGCGGACGGAATTGTTGGCGTTCTGGAAGAAGACGGACCCGTAGGCCGGACCGTCGAGCGAGGCGTCGTAGCCCGCATCGATCAGCGCCCAGGCCTTCTTCTCTTCCCCTTCCTTACAGCGGACGAACTCAGGGATGTCCGGGTGGTCGGCGTTGAGAATGACCATCTTGGCGGCACGCCGCGTCTTGCCGCCCGACTTGATGACGCCCGCGGAGGCATCTGCCGCCTTCATGAAGGAGACCGGCCCGGACGCCGTGCCGCCGCCCGCCAGCGGCTCCTTCGATGAGCGAATGCGCGACAGGTTGACACCGGAACCCGACCCTCCCTTGAAGATGATGCCTTCATTCCGATACCAGCCGAGGATCGACTCCATCGTATCGTCGACCGACAGGATGAAGCAGGCCGAGCACTGCGGATGCGGCTCGATGCCGACGTTGAACCACACCGGGCTGTTGAACGAAGCCTTCTGCTCGACGAGGATATGCGTCAACTCGTCGGCGAACGCCTCGGCGTCGGCCGGGCTGGCGAAATACCCTTGCGCCTCGCCCCAGCCGCGCACCGTGCGGACGACGCGACCGATCATCTGCCGGACGCTCGTTTCGCGCTCTGGGCTGCCGAGCGCGCCGCGGAAGTACTTGGAGACGACGACGTTCGTCGCCAATTGCGACCACGCCGCCGGCATCTCGACGTCGTGCTGCTCGAAAACGACGCGGCCCTTCTCGTCCGAGATGACCGCGCTGCGACGCTCCCAGGCGATGGCATCGAAGGGGGCCTGGTCGGGTCGCGTGAAGTGCCGGCGAATCACCAACCCCGCGCCCACGGCCGCCGCCGGTTGCGGCGTCGTCGCCGCCGTTTCCATCTTGCTCCGCTTCGGCGCCCGCTCTGCCATCCTCATCCCCTCATCGGCTCTCGGCCGTCTGTCGCGTGTGTGTCGGGCCGGGCTCATACCACAAGATATAGGGCAGTCAAGTTTTTTCTTCCACTAGGGGTTGGCACAACGGCGTTGGGGCGCGTATGACTGCTCGCGTCATGGCCCGCCCCCGCGCCGAGCCCGATCGGCTCGCCAACGCACTGCGTCAGGTGGTGCAGCGCATCGATCCGGAGCGCCGCCTGCCGGCCTACCGCGTCTGGACGTTCTGGGCCGAAGCGGTCGGCGCCGCCATCGCCGAGCGAGCCGAGCCAGCCACCTTTCGCGACGGCGTGCTGTCGGTCCGCGTCGCCGGGGCGGCGTGGATGCAGGAGCTGCAGTTCATGAAGGACGAGCTACGCGAACGGCTGAACACGCGGCTCGGCACGGCGCTGATCCGCGACATCTATTTCGTCTCGGGCCCGGTGACGCGCGCCGCGCCACCGCCGACGCCCGCCCCCACTCCGCCGACGCTCGAGATGGCAATCGCGCTGCCGGCCCTGCGGGATCCGGGCCTCGCCGCGGTCACCGAGCGGCTGACGCGGCTGGCGCGCACGCGCGGCCGCCGCTGACGCCGCGCGTCAACCGGCGCCCGGTGGCGCCTCGGGATCCCCCGGCGACTGGACGAGCTCGATGAGCGTGCCATCGGGGTCGGCGACGAAGACCGCCGAGGCGCCGAAGTCCGGGAAGTCGAGCCGCGAGTCGGCCAGCACGCGGCCGCCAAGCGCCTCGAGTCCCGGCAGAGTGTCGGCGACGCTGTCGACGCGCAGCGACAAGTGGGTCAGGCCGCGGGCGTTCATCACCCGGGTCTGCCCGTCTCCCACCGCGCCCGGCGTGACGTAGTGCAGGAGCTCGAGGCGGGTGCCGTCGCGTTCGAGGTAGACGGCGTGCAGGTCGACGGCCGGCAGCCGCAGCAGCGTTTCCGTCGGTTCGCCACCGATGCGCAGCTCCGAACGCACCGCGAAGCCAAGCCCGTCACGATAGAAGCGCGTGCTGCGCTCGAGGTCGGCGACGCAGATGCCGACGTGGGTCATGCGCAGCACGGCCATGGTCGGATCCTCCGCCTACTCCTCGCCCGCGCGCCGTTTGCCGACCCGCACCAACCCGGTGACGGGATCGAGCGACACCGACGCCTTGCCCTCGAGCAGCGCCAGGAGCGCGCTGCCGGCGATGGTCTTGCGCCAGCCGCTCATGATCGGCAGCTCCGCCGCCTCGCCGGCGGCGTGCCGCTGCACCAGCACCTGCAGGTCGGCGCTGGTGGCGAGCAGGGTGGGCGCGATGCCGGCCTCCTCGGCGCGCAGGCGCAACACCGCCTGCAGCAACTCGACGACACCGGTGGAGGAAGTCGCATGCTGGGACGGCGGCGGGTGCGGCCATTCCTCCTTCGGCGTCTCGAGCGCCGCCGCGATGCGCTGCACGACGTCGGCGGCATGGCGTTCCAGGTCGCGCGAATGGACCGCGCGCAGGCCGCGCAGGGCCTCGACGGTTGTCGGCGCCTTGCGCGCGATCTCGACCAGCGCCTCGTCGCGCGCGATGCTGGCGCGCGGCTTGTCACGCTCCTTCGCGAGCGCCTCCCGCCAGGCGGCCAGCTCGCGCAGCACCACCAGCCCCTTCGACCGCAGCGAGCCGCGCCCGCGCACCCGCACCCAGGCGTCGGCCGGCGTCATCGGCAGGCTGCGCGCGGCGCGCTCGAGCCGCCGGCACTCCTCGCCCAGCCAGTCCCAGCGACCGAGATCGGTGAGCTGCTTATGCAACTTGTCGTACACCGGCAGCAGGTAGCGTACATCGTCGGCCGCGTAGGCGATCTGCGCCTTGGTGAGCGGCCGCCGCGACCAATCCGTCAACGTTTCGCTCTTGTCCACGACGACGCCGACCAGCCGCTCGACCAGCTGCGCATAGCCGACCTGCGAGCCGTAGCCGGCCATCGCCGCCGCCACCTGGGTGTCGGTGATCGGCGCCGGGGTACGCCCGGTCAAGCTGTGGAACAGATCGAGGTCCTGCTGGCCGGCATGCAGCACCTTCTCTCGCTTGGCGTCGGCCAGGACGGCGAAGAACGGCTCCAGCGACGGCACGGCGCGGCAGTCGATGATCGCCAACTCGTCGGCGGTGGCGACCTGAATAACCTCGAGCATCGGGACATAGGAGCGCTCGCCGACGAACTCCGTGTCGAGCGCGAAGCGATGGACACGCGACAGGTGCGCGCAGACGGCCCGCAGTCCCGCGTCGTCGGCGACGTAGGTGACCGGCAGTGGTTCGGCCGCCGCGCGCGCGTGCGGCGTCACGGCCGACCCTCGAGCGTGGCCAGTGCGAGGGCGAAGCCGCCGCCCGGCGCTTCGTCCCAGCGGGCCAGGCGAAAGGCGCTCGCGGCGAGCAGCGCCGTCACCGACGCGCGGGTGAACTTGCGGCTCGTTTCGGTGTGGATCGTCTCGCCGGCGGCGAACGCGACGGAGAGGTCGAGGGCGGCGAGATGGACCCGATGCGCGCGCCGCGCCCGCAGGTGCATCTCGATGCTCGCCGTCGCCGCGTCCCAGCGCGCGACATGATCGAACGCGGCCGGATCGAAATCGGCGTCGAGCAGGCGGTTGATGACGCGCAGCACGTTGCGGTTGAACTCGGCCGTGACGCCGGCGGCGTCATCGTAGGCCGCCCGCATCACGTCCTCCCCTTTGACCAGGTCGACGCCGAGCAGGAGCGCGTCGCCGGCGTGCAGCCGCGCCGCCAACCCACGCAGCAGGCGCGCGTCCGCGGGCGGGACGAAGTTGCCGATCGAGCTGCCGAGGTACGCCACCAGCCGACGCGCGGCCGGCGGCAGGGGCGGCGGCCCGGGCTCGAAGTCGGCGACGATTCCGTGCACGCCGAGGCCCGGATACGCCTCCCGCAGGCGCGCCGCGCTGGCGTGCAACGCCCCACCGCTGACGTCGATCGGCACGTACCAGGCACCGGGACCGCGGGCGACGAGGGCGTCGAGCAGGAGGCGCGTTTTGCGCGAGGCCCCGCTGCCGAGCTCGACCAGCTGCGTCGGGGCGACCTGCGCCACCACCGCACCCGCGATGTCGGCCAACAGGGCCGTCTCGGTGCGGGTCAGGTAGTACTCCGGCAGCTCGCAGATGGCCTCGAAGAGCTCCGAGCCGCGATCGTCGTAGAAGTACTTTGGCGGCAACGACTTCTGCCGGCGCGTCAGGCCGCTGCGCACGTCCTCCGCGAGCTGCCGCCGCAAGGCCTCGGCGCCGAGTTCCGGCGCCAGGCGCAGGAGCGGGTCGGGGGCCGATAGGACGGCAGGGCTGGCGGAAGTCATCGCGATCGTCGTCTCCGGCGGGTCGCGCCGCGGCTCGGCTTTGCAACACAGCCCGCCGGCGATGTCAACGCAGCCCCGGTTGCAGGGGGGCTCGCAGTCCAGTATCCGCGCCGGGGATTATCAATGATCGCATTCGAGGCCGTGCGCAAGGTTTTCGGCGATGGACACGTCGCCCTGCACGCCCTGACGCTGACGGTGCGAGCCGGCTCCACCCTCGCCCTGCTCGGCCCTTCCGGCTGCGGCAAGACGACGACGCTGAAGCTGATCAACCGCTTGCTGACACCAACCGCGGGGTGCGTGCGGCTCGCCGGGCGCGACATCGCCGACCTCGACCCGATCGCGCTGCGCCGCGGCATGGGCTGGGTGGTGCAGGAAGCGGGGCTGTTCCCGCACCTGACCGCGCGCGCCAACGTCGAGGTCGTTCCGCGCCTGCTCGGCTGGACGGCCGGGCGCCGGCGCGCACGCGCCGAGGCGTTGTTGGCGCTCGTCGGCCTCGATGCCACGGCCTACGCCGAGCGCTACCCGGCGCAGCTGAGCGGCGGCCAACGCCAGCGCGTCGGCCTGGCGCGCGCGCTGGCGGCCGACCCCGCCGTCCTCTTGATGGACGAACCCTTCGGCGCCCTCGACCCGCCGACCCGGCGCCGCCTGCAGGACGAGTTCCGCGCCCTGCAGGCGCGTCTTGGCAAGACGGTCGTCCTGGTGACGCACGATGTCGAGGAGGCGTTTCTGCTCGCCGATCACGTCGCGGTCCTGCACGACGGCCGCCTCGAGCAGTACGGCACCCCAGCCGACCTGCGCGCCGCGCCCGCCTCGCCCTTCGTCGCCGAGTTCCTCGGCGGCCGCGCCGTGGCACGGGCATGACCGGCCGCGCCGTCGGCACGTTCGCCGTCCTCGCCGTTTTCGCCGCGGCCGCCGTCGCGCAGCCGCCGCCGCGCATCGTCGTCGGCGCGAAGAAGTTCACCGAGAACGCCCTCCTCGCCGAGCTCATGGCGCAGGTGCTCGAGACGCACGCCGGCGCCGCCGTCGAGCGGCGCCTGAACCTCGCCGGCACGCAGGTGTGCTTCGACGCCCTGCGCCGCGGCGACATCGACGTCTACGCCGAGTACACGGGGACCGGCTTGCGCACGATCCTCGGCGATGAGCGTCCGCCCGGCCCGCCTGCGGCCGTCTTCGCCGCCGTCAGCGACGCCTTCCGCGATCGCTGGGAACTGGTCTGGCTGGCGCCGTTCGGCTTCGACAACACCTACGTCCTGATGATGACGCCGGCGCGCGCCGCGGCGCTCGGCGTCACGCGTCTGAGTGATCTCGCCGCGCCGCCGCTGCGCTACGGCATGTCGCACGAGTTTCTCGAGCGGCCGGACGGTATGCCCGGGTTGCGGCACGCGTACGCCCTGAACGAGGCGCGCACGGTGGGCATGGAGCACGACCTCACCTACCAGGCGCTCGCCGACGGGGCGATCGACATCGCCGACGGCTATTCGACCGACGCCAAGATCCTCGCCTTCGGCCTGCTGCCGCTCACCGACGACCGCCGCTTCTTCCCCCCCTACGAGGCGGCGCCGCTGGCGCGCGCCGATCTCTTCACGCGCGTGCCGCGCGCCGCCGCCGCCCTGCGCCTGCTCGCCGGCCGGCTCGACGCGGCGACCATGCGCCGCCTCAACTTCGCCGTCGAGGGCGACCGCCGCGCCCCGGCCGAAGTGGCCACCGCCTTCCTGCGCGAACTCGGGCTGTCGACGCGCGAGGCGACGGCGGAGCGGCGCGCCACGACGCTGGCGGGCACGCTCTGGCAGCGCCGCGGCGAGACGCTGCGCCTGACCGGCCAACACCTGCTGCTCACCGGCGCCGCCGTCCTCGCCGCGGTCGGCATCGGCCTGCCGCTCGGCATCGCTGTCAGCCGCCGGCCGCGCCTGGCGGCGCTCGCCCTGGCGGGCGCCGGCGTGCTGCAGACGATTCCGTCCATCGCCCTGCTCGCCTTCATGCTGCCGCTGTTTGGCATCGGCGTCGCCCCCGCCATCGCGGCGCTGTTTCTGTACGGCCTGTTGCCGATCCTGCGCAACACCGTCGCCGGACTGCGCAGCGTCGATGCGCAGCTCATCGAGGTCGGCCGCGGCCTCGGCATGAGCGCCGGCGACCTGCTGCGACGCGTCGAGCTGCCACTCGCCGCGCCGGTCATCCTGGCGGGCGTCCGCACGGCCGCGGTGATCACCGTCGGCACGGCGACGCTGGCCGCCTTCATCGGTGCCGGCGGCCTCGGGGACCCGATCGTCACCGGCCTCTCAGTGAGCGACGTGAACCTGATCCTCAGCGGCGCCCTGCCCGCCGCCGCCCTCGCCGTCACCGTCGACCTAGTGCTGCACGGCGTCGAACGCTGGGCCACCCCGCGCGGCCTCCGCGACCCCTGAGCCAGATTTCACACGCAGGCACGGAGAGACGGAGGCTTCAGTTTCGCCTCCCTGCCTCCGTCTGCAAGATCTTGGTTCAGGAACTCGTCTCGACGCGGCCGATGGCGGCGAGGAACTTCGCCAGCACCACCTCGCAGGCCAGCCGGTAGAGCTGATCGCGGTCCTTGTGCTGGGCGAGGAAACCGAGCGGGATCTGGAAGCCACCCTTGTTGCGGACGTTGCCGCCGCCGTAGGGCGCGCCGCGGTCGTCGTCGGCACCGAAGGCCTTCTTGAGGAAGGCGTCGGGATTGATCGTGTCGCCGCGCGTGCGCAGCGATCCCTCGATGACGCGGCCCTCGACGACGCCGAACACCAGCACCGTGTCGATGCCGGCGCGGGTGAGGAGAAAGTCGGCCGCCTGCGGAATGCCGTCGCGGTGCTCCTTGCGCACGAAGCCGACGTCGCTGACCAGGAAATTGTCGTAGACCTTGCGGCGCTCGAGCGCCGCCTGGATCATGTCCATCACCGCCGGGCTGAGCGACTGGGCCGAGATCTTGCGCAGCAGGGTCTGGTCCACCGCCGGCGACAAGAAGGCGGCGCCGAGGAAATCGAGCGGCGCTGCCTCCAACATCAGGCGCGTATCGGAGCGAATGCCGTGCATCAGCGCGGTGGCGAGGCGCACGTGCTCGGGGTCGTCGATGTCGAGACCCTCGGGATGGGCGGCGCGCAGGTACTCGGCGAAGATGGCCGCCGTCGAGCCGACGTCCTCGCGCACGTCGACGAACTCCGCCGGCAGCTCGGCCAGCCGTTTGTGATGGTCGACGCAGGCGAGAAAGACCTTGCCGGCGAGCTCCTCGGCGATCGGGGTCTCTGTCCGCTGCGTGTCGATGAAGGCGTAGGCGTCGTAGGGGTCGAGATCGCAGCGGCCGTCGTACAGCCACAGGTCGAGCTCGAGTTGGGTCACCAGGGCCTGGTTCTCCTGGTGGCTGACCTCGTGGAAGCAGAGCAGCCGCGCCTCGACGCCGTGCAGGCGGGCCAGGTGCTGCAGGGCCAGGCCGGAGGCGATGTTGTCGGGGTCGGGATAACCGGTCAGCAGCACCAGCAGGCGCTGGCCGCTGCGCCGCGCCAGCGTCGCCGAGAGCTCGGCCCACTTGCTCGCCGGCGTCTCGGGGGCTTCGGCCTTGCGCACCGGCCGCAGGCGCGGTTCGCTGACGGGCTCGAGGGATGGTTCGGGCATGGATCCTCCGCTCACCCCGTCCGCAGACGTGGGCGGCGATGCGTTGTTTGGAGACGACCCGACCCTACCACCCGCCGACGCCCTTTCCAACGCCTTTGACGCAGCGCGGCACAACACCGCCGTGCCCTCCGCGGCGCTAGGTACTTCAGCTACTTGCCCGCCTCGATCCGCTCGAGGCCGCGCAGATAGGGGCGCAGCGCCGCGGGCAGCGCGATGCTGCCATCGGCCTGCTGGTAGGTTTCCAGCACGGCGATCAGGACGCGCGGCAGGGCCAGCCCCGACCCATTCAGGGTGTGCACCAGTTCGGGCTTGGCGCCGGCGCCCGGACGGTAGCGGATGCGCGCGCGGCGCGCCTGGAAGTCGCGGAAGTTCGAACAGGAGGACACTTCCAACCACTCGCCGCAGCCGGGCGCCCAGACCTCGACATCGTACTTCATGGCGGCCGTGTAGCTCAGGTCGCCGGTGCACATCTGCACGACGCGGTGGCGCAGCCCGAGGCGGCGGCAGACGTCCTCCGCGTCGTCGAGCAGCGACAGCAGCTCCGCGTCGGAAGTCTCCGGGGTGACGAACTTGACCATTTCGACCTTGTCGAACTGGTGGCCGCGCTTGATGCCCCGCACATCGCGCCCGGCCGACATCTTCTCGCGCCGGAAGCAGGGCGAGTACGCGACGTGGCGGATCGGCAGGCGGCCGGGCTCGAGAACCTCATCGCGATAGAGGTTCGTCACCGGCACCTCCGCGGTGGGCACGAACCAGAAGTCCTCTTCTGCGTCGCGGTACATCGTGTCGCCGAACTTCGGCAACTGCCCGGTGCCGACGGCGCATTCGCTGCGCACCATCGCCGGCGGGTAGACCTCGCGGTAGCCGTGCTCGGCGACGTGCAGATCCACCATCCAGTTGATCAGCGCCCGCTGCAGGCGCGCCCCGGCGCCGAGCAGGACGTAGAAGCGCGAACCGGCGATCTTCACGCCGCGCTCGAAGTCGATGATGTCGAGCGCCGGTCCCAGCTCCCAGTGCGGCTTCGGCGCAAAGGCGAAGACGGGCTCCGCGCCGACCTCGCGCAGCACCCGGTTGGCGTGCTCGTCGGGCCCCACCGGCACGGCCGGATGCGGCAGGTTGGGCAACTCGAACAGCGCCGCCTCAAACGCCGCCTCGGCCGCCGCGACCCCCTGCTCGGTGGCGGTGATGCGGTCGCCCAGAACGCGCATCTCGGCCACGACGCGCTGGCGCGCATCCGGCGCCAGCGTGCCCACCGTCTTCGAGGTCTTGGCGCGCTGGTTGCGCATCTGTTCGACCTCGGTAATCAGCGCCCGCCGCTGCGCGTCGGCAGCGAGCACGGCGTCCACGTGCTGCGGCGCCACGCCGACCGTGGCCAGCGCTCGCTTCACCTCATCGGGCTGGTCGCGGATGAGCTTGATGTCGAGCATCCGCAGCCGGCTAGCACGGTCCGCGCGCGAGGGTCCAGCCGCCGCCGGTGGCGGCTATTCAACAGCCGTGAACGCGTCGCGCACCAGCTCGCAGCGCGGCGCGCCCGGGCCCAGCCAGACGCCGACGACGTCGAAGCGCACGGCGCGCTCCAGGAGTCGGTGGTGGGCGAGGTAATGCAGCGCCGCCGCGGCGACGCGACGCTGCTTCCAGGCCGGCACCGATTCGAGCGGCGCCCCGTGCGCGGCGCCATGTCGCGCCTTGACCTCGACGAAGACGACCGTGCGCCGCTCGAGCGCCACCAGGTCGACCTCGCCGCCGCGGCAGCGGTAGTTGCGCGCGACAATTGCATAGCCACGCCAGCGGAGGAACGACGCGGCGGCTCGCTCCCCGTCGGCGCCGAGGCGCTGGCGGTCGACCACGCCAGCCTCACATCTCCCAGTCGACCGGGCGCTCCGGCTCGTAGGAGCAGAAGATGCCGGTGCGGATGGCGTTGGCGAGGTGCCGCCAGAGCGTTTCGTCGTGCCGCTGGATGCTGCGCAGGGCGGCACTGATGCAGTTGCGCACGTTGACGCGCGCCCGCTCCTGCGGCGACGGCAGACTGCGCGCGGTGCGCCCGGCCACGGCGGCCAACTCGCCGCTGAGCATGCCGATTTCGCGCTGGATGACCGCCAGGCGACCGAGGTCGTTGTCGCGTTGCGCGGCCGCCTCCTCCTCCACCAGATCGCGCCAGCGCGTCCGATAGTCGTCCCGCGCGCGGCGGTCGAGCGTCGCCTCGGCGGCGCTGGTGGTGCCGACGCGCAACCCGCTGGCGAGAGCGTCCGCCGTGCTGATGGCGGGCTCGAGGGCGTGCCCGAGCCCGGCGAGATCGACCACGTAGAGCTGCCGGTAGGGGTGCCGCAGCAGCTCCGCGAGATAGTCGAAACCGCGCAGTCCGCGCACCCGCGAGACGCGCCCCTGACACGCCAGCGTCCAGTACTCGCCCTCGCGACGGAAGGCGTAGGTTGCCGGTGGCGACGCCGCCGGCCCGGGCTCGAGCCGCGCCGCGCCGCTGTGCAAGAGCCGCAGCCCCGCCAGCGCGGCGGCGGCGAGCGCGATCACCGCACCCTCGCCGCCCGCGGCATCAACGGCGGCGCGACAGTGCGGACAGGCGGCCGCGGCAAGGCCCTGCGGCGGCTGGCGACCGCTGTCCGCCAGCGCCACCAGCGCGCACCCCGCGGCGCCACCCTGCGACGCGATCGCCCGTGTCGCGATCCCTCCTGCCTTCGGACGCCCAGTCTGCATGCCACCCTCCCTCGCTCCGGCCGTTGGCCGGCTGCGTAGCGGAGGGGCGTCAACGTGTTCAATATCGGTCGCCGCTCGATGCGCGATAGTCGCTGCGACGGGGCGATGTCCCGCCCCGACCGCGCATGACTGCACAGACTCACTGCGCTGCAGCTACGCAAAGATCTGTCTTGACCCTTGAAATTGGCGCGGGCTATCGGCGCGGGAGGGAGGGGCACCGCATGTTCCGCTATCTGATCCTCGGCCTGCTGCGCACCGGCGCCACACTGCACGGGTATGCCCTGGTCAAGGCCTACCGCGAGCGCTCGGGAGCCGATGTGAGCACCGGCAACTTCTACCGCGAGCTGCAACGCCTGGTGATGGACGGCCTGATCCGCTGCGCCGACAACCCCCCCGGGGCCGACGCCCGGCGGACGCCGTACGCGATCACCGCGGTCGGCGGCGAGGTCTTCGACGAATGGCTGGCGGCGGCCGATGCCGGCGCGGCCGGCTTCGCCGAGGACGAGCTCTCGGCGCGCGCCCTCTTCCTCGAGGACTGCGAGCCGACCGCCTGGGCGGCGGTGCTCGACCACCTGCAGGAGAACCTGTGGTTCGTCGGCAAGACGCTGGAGCGGACGCGCCAACAGGCGTTGGCCCGCGCGGCGACGCCGGGCGGCGGCGCCGCGGCGATCCTGCCGCTGCTGCATACCCGGCGGTTGAAGCACCTCGCCGCCAATCTGGAGTTCGCCGAGGAACTCCGCGTGATGCTGGCCGCGGCGCGGCCGCGCGGCGAGTCGGCACACGTCGTACCGCGCCAGGGAACGACCATCGAGCGGGGCCGCCCGGCGGCGGCGACGCGCGTCGTGGCGGTGCGACGGCGCTGAGCGGCGCTCGGCGATCGACACCACGATGGCGATCGGGTTCACCCTGGCGCGCCGCTTCATGCGCGGGCACGGCGGGCGCCTCACCCTGACGGTGCTGGCGCTGGCCGGCGGCGTCGCCCTGGTCGGCGCCATCGACCTGGTCAACCGCGCCGTCCTGCGTGGCTTCGCGACCGTCATCGACGATATGGCGGGCCGGGCGGCGCTGCAGGTGCGCATCGACTCCGGCTTCTTCACCGAGGATCTCGCCGAGCGCGTCGCCGCCGTGCCGGGCGTCGAACGCGCCGTCCCGGTCGTCGTGGCTACCGCCTTCACCGCCGACGACCCACCCCGCGCCATGACGGTACACGGTTTCGACGTCACCGATCCGGAGACCGTGCGCATCTACGAACCGTCCGACGCCGCGACCGCGATCGTCGCCGACCCGCTCGAGTTCCTCAACAGCCGCGACGCGATCATCATCACCCGCGAATTCGCCGCCGCCACAGGCCTGGGCAACGACGCACCCCTGCCGCTCGACACACCGCACGGCCGGCAGGCGTTCCGTATCCGCGGAGTCATCGAACCGAGCGGCATCGGGCGCGCCTTCGGCGGATCGCTGATCCTCATGGACCTGCAGGCGGCCCAAGCGCGCTTCGCGTCGCCAGGGATGGTCAACCGGATCGACGTGGTCGTCGCGCCGGGCGCCGACGTCGGCGCCGTGGCGCGCGACGTGCAGGCGGCGCTGCCGACCGGGCTGCGTGTCGATACGGCGGCGCAGCGCAAGGCCGACCTGCACGCGGTGCTGCGCACGCTGCAGGCGTTTCTCTACGGCGTCAGTCTGGTCGCCCTCGGCGCCGCGGCGTTGATCGCCTTCAACGGCCTCCACGCGATCTTCGACGCGCGCGCGCAGCAGCTCGGCGTGCTGCGCGCCGTCGGCGTGCGCCGCGCCGCGGTGTGGCGCGAGCTGCTCACCGAGAGCCTCCTGCTCGGCCTCGCCGGCGTCGCCATCGGCCTCCCGGGCGGCGTGCTGCTCGGCCGCACCATGCTGCCGCTGGTCGCCGAGACCGTGGCGCTCAACTTTCGCACCGTCGCCCCCCCGGCAGAGCTCGCCCTGCGGCCCGGTGCGATGCTGCTCGCCGCCGCGCTCGGCCTTGGCGCGGCGCTGCTCGCCGCCCTCGCACCAGGCTGGCGGGCGGCGCGGCGCGACATCGTCGACGTTCTGCGCGGCCGCGAGCGACGGCGGCGCACGGGGCGCTGGCACCTTGCGCTGCCGCTCGTCGTCGCCGCCGCCCTGGCGCTCTCGGTGGCGACGACGCCGCCGCGGCCCGGCCCGACGCACGGGCTGGTCAGCACCGCCCTCTTGGTCATCCTCACCGGCCTGCTGGCGATGCCCCTGGTCGCCGTGTTGCCACGCGCTGCGCGCCTGCCCCTACCGCCGACGCTGCGCCTGGCGCTGGTCAACTGCGGCGCGGCGCCGCGCCGCACGGCCCTGACCGTGGCCACGGTCGGCATCGGCCTCGGCTGCGTGCAGTGGCTGGGGTTGGTGGCGGCATCGTTCGAAGCCAGCGTCGTGCAGGTCTTCGAGCAGTCGATGCGCGCCGACCTGGTGGTCAGTTCCGCGCACATCGGCGAGGGCGCGCTCGAGGCGCCGATCGACGACGCCATCGGCGACGCCCTGCGGCGGGTCGACGGCGTCGCGGCGGTCGTCGGCGTGCGCCTGGCCACCGCCGACTTCCGCGGCGAGCAGGTCGTCCTCGACGCCTTCGATCCGTCCTACTTCCTGACCCCATCGTTCGGCGAATGGCCGCTACTCGGCGCGCGCATGCCCGACGCCTGGCGTCGTGTCGCCGACGGCGCAGCGGTGGTCATCTCGAGCAACTTCGCCCGCCACTTTGCCGTCGGCCTCGGCGAGGCGCTGCGCTTCGAGACGCCGAACGGACCGTTGACAGTGGCGGTGGCCGGCATCACCACCGATTTTGCCTCGCCGCGCGGCACGGTCGAGATGAGCCGCGCCCTCTTCACCCGCTACTGGCACGACGCGCGCGCGACGCGCTTCTTCGTTCACCTGACGCCGGGCAGTCGCCGCGCCGAGGTCGAGCCGGCCATCCGCCAGGGTCTGGCCGCGCGCGGGCACGCCTGGCGCATCATCTCCTCCGGCGAGTTGGTGGCGTACTTCGGCGGCCAGATCCGGCGCGCCTTCGCGTCGCTGTACGGCCTCGCGCTCATCATCTTGACCGTCATCCTGTTTGGCATCGCCGACACCCTCGGCGCCGGGGTCAGCGAGCGGACGCGCGAGATCGGCATGCTGCGCGTGGTCGGCATCCGCCGCGCCCGCGTCGGCGCCATCGTCCTCCTCGAGGCCCTCGTCGTCGGCGGGCTCGGCCTGCTGCTCGCCGCCACCACCGCCCTGGCGATGAGCGCGCTGTGGATCGGGGCGATCATCCCCGGGCTGCTCGGCTGGGTCATCCAACTACATGTCCCGTTCGCTTTCGCCGCCGCGCTGGGTCTCGGCGCGCTGGCCATCGCCGCCGTCGCCGCGGTGCTGCCGGCGGGGCGCGCGGCGCGGCTCCAGCCGGCGGCGGCGCTGCGCGCCGACTGACCGGCACCCACCCACGACCACCAACAGGGAGGTTCGCATGACGACACTGCTCGGACTCGCCACGCATCACCCGGGAACGCGACTTGGCGCCGCGGACGCGGCCGCCGTGCTGGCGGCCCTCGGGACCCCCACCGTAGCGCCGCGTGGACCCATGCCGGCGCAGCGCTGGGCGATCGCCCAGCCCTGGCGGGCTGCGGTCGCCCCGACGCTCGGCGCGCGCGCCCGCCTGGCCGCCGTGGAAGTGGCGCGCCTCGGCGCGCACGCCGGCCGGCAAGCGCTCGCGGCGGCCGAGCAACGCCCCGCGGCGGTGCGCGTGCTGATCGTCTGCTCATCGACCCTGGCCGGCACCGTGCCGACTCCCGACGCGGGCATCGGCGACGCGCTCGGACTGCGCGGCGACGTCATCCGCCTCCCCCTGCTCGGCCTCGGCTGCGGCGCCCTCGGCCGCGCCATGTCACTCGGCGTGGCGCTGCTGCAGCAGACCGGCGATCCGCGCGGGGTCGCCCTGTTGGTGGCCGCCGAGACCTGCTCGGTCTGGGCGCCGAGCGGCGAGAGTTCCCCCGCCGATGTCGACGCCGCCCTGACGCTCGGCGACGGCGCCGGCGCGCTGGTGCTCGGTCCGCACGGCGGCGCCGGGCCGGCGCTGCTCGCCAGCCGCGCCGCGCACTGGCCCGGCACCAGCGCCGCGCGGGGCGCCGTCGTCACCGATCTCGGCCTGCGCCACACGCTGTCGCCCCAGCACCTGCGCGCCGCCCTGCGTCATCTGCCGGGCACCGTGTCGCGCTTTCTCGCCGACGCCGGCACCGCGCCGGCGGCACTCGACTTCTGTGTCGTCAATCCGCCCTTCGGCGCCGCCGTCGAGGCCACGGCACAGCTCCTGCGCGACGAGTCGGCGACCCGCCCGCTGGCCGAGCGCACCTGGCACGAGGCCGGCAATACGCTGTCGGCCGGCCTCGCGCACGGACTGCGCGCGCTGACCGAGGGCGCCGCGCCGCGCCGCGGCGCCCTCGGCCTCACCCTCTGCCTCAGCGCTGGTATGTCCTGTGAGCTGACGCTGCTGCGCTGGGGCGACCGTCCGCCCGTCGCGCACGACTGCGGCCCCCTGCTCCACTGATCGCCCCGCGCCCGGAGGTTGCCATGGCCCATCCCACGCCCGACGCCGCGCCGCCCCCCGCCGTCCTGCTCAACGGCGTCAGCAAACGCTACGGGCACGGCGCCGGCGCGGTGGTGGCGATCGACGACCTGACCCTGCGCATCCCGAGCGGCGAGTTCGTCTCGATCATGGGACCGAGCGGCTGCGGCAAGAGTACGCTGCTCAACCTCATCGCCGGGCTCGACACGGCCGACGCCGGCCAGGTGGTGCTCGACGGACGCGATCTGGCGCGCCTGTCCGACAACGCCCGCAGCGATCTTCGGTTGCACCGCATCGGCTTCGTCTTCCAGAGCTTCAATCTGTTCCCCACCTTTACCGTCGAGGAGAACGTCGCCTGGCCGCTCGAATTCTGCGGCCAGGGCTGGCGCGCCGCGCGTGCCCGCGCCCATGCCGAACTGGCGCGCGTCGACATCCCCTGCAGCGCCTTCGCTCGCCGCCCGACCGAGCTGTCGGGCGGCGAGCAGCAACGCGTCGCCATCGCCCGCGCCCTGGTCACCGACGCGGTGCTGCTGCTCGCCGACGAGCCGACCGGCAACCTCGACTCGCACACCGGGCAGACGATCCTCGATCTGCTCCGGCGCCTCAATGCCGAGCACCACCTCACCGTGCTCATGGTGACGCACAGCACGCTCGCCGCGACCTACGGGCATCGCACGGTGGAACTGCGCGACGGCCGCGTCGTCCGCGAGGTGCGCGCCGGACGTGATCCAGGCGCCCGCGTCGTGGCGCTGTTCGACTGACGGCGCCGCGGCGACCCTAGCGGCGCGGCCGGTAGCCGCCCCATTCGAGCGCGGCCTGCGTGAAGAGGTCGTCGGGCAGCTGTTGGTCGAAGGTGACCTTGGCGAAGGTCACCACCGTCTTCGTCCCCACCGCCGGCGTCTCGACCTCGGCGCGGTGCGGCACCGGAATGGCGCCGACGAGGCGCACGTCGGACTGCGTGATGCGACGCGTCGGCACGGGGCTCTCGTCCGCGGCGCCGAACCACCCGCTGGTCGGCGCCGACGCGAACAGGTCGACGCGCCGCGCGACAAGATCCTCTTTGCCCAGCCACAGCCGGATGCGCGCATAGCCGATGTCCTCGCGGCGCGGCGTCAGTTCGATGTCGTGGCAGGCCGTGCCATCGACCACCCCGTCGCCGCGCAGGACCGCTTCGGCATCGGCCTCGCTCCACGACGGCATCTCCGCCAACAGATCGAGGTCGTGATAGGTGAAGTCGGTGCCGAGGAACGGCTGCGTGCGCGCCGCCCCGGCGATGCGCCGGGCGCGGCGCTGTTCGGGCAGGTAGAGCCACTGATCGGCGGCGCGGCCGGGATGCGTGACGGCCAGCAGCGCCGTCCCCTGCACCGAGCGCGGCGCGGACAGGTAGAGCATCGTGCGCTGCGCGCCGGCCGGCTCGTGCTTGTCGAAGAGATCGAGCACCAACGTGCGCGGCGCGCGCGACGGATCGAGGACCTCCATCGACAGCGTCTGCTGGCGGTCGCTCCAGCGCCGCGCCCCGTCGGCCAGGCCGCGCTGGCGGTCGAGGATCTCGCGCGCGCTCTCCGCCGCGTCCGCCGCCCCGGCCAGCGCGGCGAGCACCGCGATGGTCAGCGCGAATCGGCCCGACATGCGGGGATATCGCCACCGTCTGGCCTCGCACTGCAAGCGGGCACATGCCTGGCGCGACGCGGCGGGCGAGACGCCCGCGGTCCCGGCTGGCGAACCCCATGCAGCGCGCCGGGTGGAAGCAGTCAGTGGGACCACGGCGCGTCTCGCCCGGCCCGCTGGCGTCGGCCGGCGCCTGGCGTATGCTCGCCCCTATGGTCGCGCGCCTCGCCATCCTGCTCGCCCTCGCCGCCGCCGGCTGCGCCGCGGCGGCACACGACCGCGCCGACGCCGTGCGGGTGACGGCGGACCAGATCTACGCGCGGCGCGACGGCGTCGCCCTGCGCGCCGACGTCTACGCCCCGGCCGCGCCGGGGCCGCACGCGGCGGTGCTGGTGCTGCACGGGGGCTCGTGGCAGCGCGGCAGCCGCGGCGACGTGGCGGCGATCGCCCGTCGCCTGGCGGCGGCCGGGTACGTCGCGGTGGCGGCCGACTACCGGCTGGCGCCCGAGCATCCCTTCCCGGCGCAACTCGAGGACAGCCGCGCGGCGGTGCGATGGATGCGGCGCGAGGCGGCGCGCCTCGACGTCGATCCGAGTCGCATCGCGGCCTTCGGCTACTCCGCAGGTGGCCACTTAGCGGCGCTCCTCGCCACCGATCCGCCCGACGACGCCGCAGCCCGCGTGCAGGCGGCGGTGGCGGGCGGCGCGCCGACCGACCTCGGCCGCTTCGGCGACGTCCGGGTGATGCGCCGGCTGCTCGGCGACGACCCCGTCGCCCTGCCGGCGCGGGCGCGGGCGGCGTCGCCGCTGTCGTACGTCAGCAGCGACGACGCGCCGCTGTTCCTCTACCACGGCCGCGCCGACTGGTTGGTCGATCCGGTCCACACCCAGCTGTTGCGCGACGCCCTGCGCGACGCCGGCGTGCCAGTTACCTACCTCGAGACGCCATACGGCCACATGGCGACGTTTGCCTTCGACGACGACACGGTGGCGGCGGCTATCGGCTTCCTCGACGTCTGGCTGGCGCACGGGGGGAGCGGCGACGCCGCGCCGTGACGCCCCTGGCGCGGCTACGGCGAGGAGAGCGACGCGGCGCGGTAGGCCGGCGGAGTGTCGTACAGGATATGCCCGTGCAGGCCGATGAAGTCGTCGAACTTCGCCGCCAGCTCGCGCATGGCGAGGTTATTGTTCCAGCGATCGTAGGCAGTGCGGTCGCGGAACGTGAACACGGTGGTGACGAGCGGTCCGCGACGGCTGCGGTCGACGCCGGTCTCGATGCGCTCGACGCCGCCGAAGGCCTTCGTCTTGGGCATGAACTCGTCACGGAACCAACGTTCAAAGACCTCGAGCTGGCCGGGCTTGATGTCGTAGGTCTGCACCAGGAAGACGCCGCCGCCCGGCGGCGACGCCGGCAGCGGCGCCGTCGATGCCGCCGCCAGGGGGGCGGCGATTGGCGCCGCCGACACGGCGCCCGGCGTTGCGCCGGCGGCCGGCGCGTGGCACGGCGCGTCGCCGCCGCTGGTCAGGCTGGCGAGGAAGGCGACCAGGTCCTGCACCTGGGCGACGGTCAGGTCCGGATACGACGGCATGGTCGAGCGCCCCTGCGCGTCGATGTAGCCGGCCCCCTCGATCAGCACCGCGTTGGGGTTGACGATCGCCTCGAGGAAGTACTGCGGCGGGTGGTGCTTCCCCATGCCCGTCAGTTCGGGCCCGACGACCGCTTCGCCCGGCGGCGGCGTCGGCAGGTTCGCGCCGGCGACGATGTGGCAACTGCCGCACCCCTGCTCCATGAACACCTGCCGGCCGCCCTGCACATCGCCCGGCTGCAGCGTCAACTCCCAGCCCGGTGGCACTCCGCCGGCCGCGTGCAGCGCCTCCATGGTGATGCGTACCGACGCCGGCGTCGGCAGCGGCGCCTGCGCGGCGGCAGCGGCGCAGGAGAGAAGCAGAACCAGCTTCACATAGAGTAACGGAGCAACGGAGCGGCACCGGGTCGCTACGCGGCGCCTCTCCGTTGCTCCGTTGCTCCGTGGGAATGGCTTCTCGGGCATGCCTCAGTCGATCTGCCTGGAGCCGCGCGAATTGCAAGCCCCGAGGCGGGACGGGATAAGGCAGTCATGAAGCATTTCTCCATGATCCGCAGCTTCCACGTCGCCGATCTGTTCACCATGGCGAACGGCGGCTGCGGCGTGCTGGCGGTGTTTCTCGCCATGCGCGCGCTGGCCGCGGACGAAGCCGCCTGGCTGTGGACGGCGGCGGCGCTGGTGCCGCTGGCGATCGTTTTCGACGTCCTCGACGGGCGTATCGCGCGCTGGCGGCACCGGCAGTCGCCGCTGGGGCGCGAACTCGACTCGCTCGCCGACGTCATCTCCTTCGGCGTCGCGCCGGCGGCGATCGCCTACGCGGCTGGTCTGCGCAGCGCCCTCGACCAGGCGGTGCTGATCTACTTCGTCCTCTGCGGCCTGAGCCGCCTGGCGCGCTACAACGTCACCGCCGAGTCGCTGCAGGGCGCCGATGGCGAGGTGCGCTACTACGAAGGCACGCCGATCCCAACCAGCGTCCTGCCGCTGGCCCTGCTCCTGGCCGCCTGGGCGACCGACCGCCTCGGCGCCAGCAGCGTGTTCGGCCTGCCGTTCCATCTCGCGACCCTGCTCTTCGCAGTCTCCGGCACCCTGATGATCAGCAAGACCCTGAAGGTGCCGAAACCATGAGGGGCGCCGCCGTCCTCGCGCTGCTGCTCGCCGGACTGGCTGGGTGCGGTGGGGAGGGACGCGGCGCGCCGGCGCCCAACGTCACCGTGCTGCGCGCCCTCGGTGTCCCCCTAGCCGTTGGACTGGCTGCGGCCGCGTTGCTGCACGCCGGCCCGCCGCGCCGCCAGGACCTCCGGTGTTAGCGCCCGGGCGTGCGCGCGCGACGCCTCGCGCTCCAGCGCCAGGCCGCGGGCTACCGTCTCCGCGTATCCCTCGTCGATGACGCGCTTGTAGGCGCGCAACACCGCCGGCTCGCAGGAGAGCATGTCGGCGGCGAGGGCGCGGCAGGCGGGCAGCAGCGCCGCGGGCTCGACGACGCGGTTCACCAACCCCCAGGCCTCGGCCTGCTCGGCGCTCAGGTAGTTGCCGGTCAGCGACAGCTCCTTGGCACGGTAGATGCCGATGGTGCGCGACAGCTTCTGACTCAGACCCCAGCCCGGCATGATGCCGACGCGCGCGTGCGTATCGGCGAAGCGCGCGCCACGCGCCGCGATCAGGACGTCGCAGGCCAGCGCCAGCTCGAAGCCGCCGGTGATGGCGAAGCCGTTGATCGCGCCGATCACCGGCTTGCCGCACCCCTCCAGCGCCGCCACCAGATCGCCGCCGGCGATCACCGCGGCGGTGTCGTCGGCGGCGCCCGCTTCGCCGCCGAGCTCCTTGAGATCGAGCCCGGCGCAGAAGGCGCGGCCCGCGCCGGTGAGGATGATCACGCCCACCGCCGCGTCCGCCGCCAAGCGGCGGAAGTCATCGACCAGGGCGGTGCGCAGGGGGCGCGACAGCGCGTTCATCGCCTCCGGGCGATTGAGGGTGACGGTCGCGACACCGTCGCTCAGGTCGGTCAGCAGGATGTCGGTCGGCATGGTCACTCCACGGTCACGCTTTTGGCGAGATTGCGCGGCTGGTCGACGTCGCGGCCGAGTTCGACCGCCGCGTAGTAGGCGATCAACTGGAGCGGCACGGTGAGCAGGATGGGGTTGAGCTCGTCCTCGCTCGGCGGCACCAGCAGCAGATCGTCCACCTTGCCGAGCAGGCGCTCGTCGCCGCTGTGCGTGACGGCGATCACCGGCCCGCGCCGGGCGCGGATCTCCTCCAGCGACGAGAGCGATTTCTCGTACAACGCGTCGCGCGGCAGGATGACGAAGGTCGGCGTGTCTGGGCAGACCAGCGCCAGCGGCCCGTGCTTGAGCTCCGAGGCCGGGTAGGCCTCGGCGTGGATGTAGGCGATCTCTTTCAACTTCTGCGCGCCTTCCATGGCCACCGGATAGCCGTTGGCGCGCCCGATGTAGAAGGCGTTGGCACGCCCGGCATACCTGCGCGCCACGGCGCGAATGCTCTCGGCGCCGCGCAGGATCTCGCGCATCTGGTCGGGCAGCTTCTGCAGCGCGTCGATCAGGCGCTTGCCGGCCGTCGGCGACAGGTCGCGGATCCGGCCCAGGTAGAGAGCCAGCAGCGCGAAGGCGACCAGCGTGCAGGTGAAGACCTTGGTCGAGGCGACCGAGACCTCCGGACCGGCGTGGATGTAAATGCCGCCGTCGCAGGCCCGCGCGATGCTCGAGCCGACGACGTTGACGATGCCGAGCACCCGCCCGCCCTTGCGCTGCACCTCGTGCACGGCGGCGAGCGTGTCGGCCGTCTCGCCCGACTGGCTGACGGCGACGTACAGGCAGTCCTTCTCGATCACCGGGTTGCGGTAACGGAACTCCGACGCCGCCTCGGCATCGGCAGGCACGCGCGTCAGGGTCTCGATCAGATGCGCGCCGCCGATGCCCGAGTAGTACGCCGAGCCACAGCCGAGGATCTTCACCCGCTTGATGTCGAGCAAGTCGCGCGGCGTCAGGTTCAGGCCGCCGAGATGGGCGGTGTTGAACTGCAGGTCGAGCCGCCCCTTCAGCGTCCGCTCGCACGCCTCCGGCTGCTCGAGGATCTCCTTGAGCATGTAGTGCTCGTGCTCGCCACGATCGTACGCTTCGTGCCCCCATTGCACCGTCGCCGGCGCCTTGCTGGTCGGCTCGTCGTCGAGGTTCACCGTGCGGTAGCCGCCGGCCTCCACCACCGCCACCTCGCGGTCGTCGAGATACACCACCTGAGCGGTGTGCCGGACCAGCGCGGCGACGTCGGAGGCGACGAACATCTCCTTCTCGCCGATGCCGAGCACCACCGGACTGCCGTTGCGCGCCGCAACGATGCGGTCGGGCTGGCGCGCGTCGAGTACGGCGATGCCGTAGGTGCCCTGAATCGCCGTCAGCGCCTGGCGCACGGCCTGGTCGAGCTCGCCGCCAATGGCCTCGATGAGGTGCGCCAGCACCTCGGTGTCAGTGTCCGAATGGAAGACATGCCCGGAGGCCTCCAACTCGGCGCGCAATTCGGCCGCGTTCTCGATGATGCCGTTGTGCACCACCGCGATATTGCCGCTGCAGTCGAGATGCGGATGCGCGTTGGCGTCGCTCGGCTCGCCGTGCGTCGCCCAGCGCGTGTGGGCGATGCCCACCGTGCCCTTCAAACGGCGCGGCAACGTCCCCTCCATCTGGCGCACCTTGCCCGCCGCCTTGTGCACCTTCAGCCCGCTGCGCGCCACCACCGCCACGCCCGACGAGTCGTAGCCGCGATACTCGAGCCGATGCAGCCCGGCGATGAGGATCGGCAGCGCATCCTGGCGGCCGACGTATCCGACGATTCCACACATAGAGATCCTCCACGAACCAACGCCGCGACCACAGCCCGGTCACGCGCCGCCCTCAGCCGTACACCAGCCGCCGCACCTGTCGTTCGCTCAACGCCGGAGCGACGAAACGACGCTCGCGCAACTCGCTGAGTATGTGCGCAAAAATCTGCGGGTTCTTCAGACTCTCATCCTGCAATTCGGCGTGTCGCCGCGCCACGAAGGCCTCCAGCGACTCGGAACAGAAGGCCAACACCTCCGCCACCACCCGCTCCGCTTCGGCGCGGCTCAGACGCGTCGTCTGCTCCAGATGATCCAGCAGCGCCGAGAAATCCGTGGAAGTCTGCATGCCCAGGATCACAGCAGACCATTACCAAGGCTCGCTTTCAATCTATTTGCCCGACATCGGGCACAATCGATCCGGTTGTGACTTCCTTGGTTGCAAGACGGCGGAGGCCGTGCGGATGGGCCCTCCAAGCTTGGCGCCTTAATCCACGCGACGGCGTCTCCCATATCGCGGTTGGGGGCTTGTAGGACCCCCGGTTCGCCGCCATTACTGAGAGGCCCCGTATGCGCCACCGATCTCCCATCGCCGCCGTCGTCGCGCTCGCCGCCTGCCTGGCGAGCGGCACCGCCGCTGCCCGCGAGGCAGTGGTCGAGGGCGTCCGTTTCGTCCCCAGCGTGCAGGCGGGCGATACCCCCTTGACCCTCAACAACGCCGGGTTGCTGCGCTACCGCGTCGTCATAAAGGCCTACGTCGCGGCGCTCTACCTCGGCGAGGGAGTCGAACCCAGCGCGGCGCTGAGCGACGTGCCGAAGCGCCTCGAGGCGGAGTACTTCTGGGCGCTCGACGGCGAGGACTTCGGGCCCGTCACCCTCGAGGGCATCTCGCGCAACGTCGACGCGGCGACCCTGGAGCGCCTGCGGCCGCGCATCGAGCGCTTCGCCGGGCTGTTCGTCGACGTCAAGCCCGGCGACCGCTACGCCCTCACCTACGTCCCCGGACGCGGCACCGAAGTGAGCCTCAACGGCCGCCCCCTCGGCAGCGTCGAGGGGGCCGACTTCGCCGCGGCGCTGTTCGCCGTCTGGCTCGGACCCGATCCGCTCGACGCGGACCTCAAGGCCAGCCTGCTCGCCCGCCAGTAGGCGGCCGGCGCGCCGGCTGCACGTCGTTGCCATGCGCGAGCGCTTCTCCACCATTCTGCGGCGGCTGGCGACGGTGCCCCTGTACACGTCGCTGACGCTGCTGGTAGTGGTCGGCCTGCCGCTGCTGCTGCCGCTGGCGCTGCTCGCCGACGCCCTACGCGGCGACCGGCGACGCCCCGTGACCCGCTGCCTGCTGTTCTTCGCCCTCTATCTGCTGAGCGAGAGCGCCGGTACGCTGGCGGCGTTCGCGCTATGGCTGTTCAGCGGCGTGTGGGCCGGCGGCGGCCGCCGCGACTCGCCGTCGGCGCGCCTGACCGGCCTGCCCGATGCCTATCTGGCGGCCAACTTTCGTCTGCAGCGCTGGTGGGCGCGGACGCTGTTGCACGGCGCCGAGCGCATCTTCGGCATGCGCACAGAAGTCGCCGGCGACGACGCCGTGCGCCAGGGGCCGTTCCTGCTCTTCTCGCGCCATGTCAGCATCGGCGACACCGTCGTCCCGGCGGTCCACGTCGCCGACCGGCACGACATCATGCTGCGCTTCGTCATGAAGCGCGAACTGCTCTGGGATCCGTGCCTCGACATCGTCGGCAACCGATTGCCGAACTACTTCGTCCGCCGCGGCTCCGGCGAGGGCGAGCGCGAGGTCGCCGCGGTGCAGGGCCTCCTCGAGCACCTCGGGCCGCGCGATGGCGTGCTCATCTACCCCGAGGGGACGCGCTTCTCGCCGGCCAAGCGCGACCGCTTCGTCGAACGCATGCGCGGTATCGCGCCGCCGCGCCTGCTGGCGATGGCCGAGTCGCTGCGCCACACCCTGCCGCCGCGCCTCGGCGGTCCGCTCGGCCTGCTCGAGAAGAATCCCGGCCTCGACGCCGTGTTCTGCGCCCACACCGGGTTCGAGGGTGCCGCGACGTTCCACGACCTGCTCGCCGGCTCGCTCATCGAGCAGCACGTGCGCGTCGCCTTCTGGCGCATCCCGTTCGCCGCCATCCCCACCGAGGCGGCGGCGCGCGCCGAGTGGCTCTACGAGCAATGGCAGCGCATCGACGCATGGATCGACGCCGCCCGCGGCGGCAACGCCGCGGGCGCGCCGCAGGACGTGCCGATCGCGGCCGCCAGACACTGACGGCGCCTGTGCCCAGCTACAGATGATCGAAACCGGCACCATCCTATTCGCCACCGCCGCCGGCACCGCCGCGGCCCTGACGCTGCTGTGGTTGGCCAGCCTGCGCCTGCGCGACGTCAGCATCGTCGATGTGTACTGGGGCCTCGGCTTCGCCCAGATCGCCATCATCACCGCCGCCCTGGCCGGCGGCTACCCGTGGCGCAAACTGCTGATCACCCTGTTGACCGTCCTGTGGGGCCTGCGCCTCGGTATGTACCTGTTCTGGCGCAACGCCGGCCACGGCGAGGACTACCGCTACCAGGCGATGCGGCGCGCGCACGGGGCGCGCTTCCCGCTCGTCAGCCTGGTGACCGTCTTCGGCCTGCAGGGCGTCCTGATGTGGCTCGTCTCGCTCCCGGTGCAGTTCGCCCAACTCGCCCCGGCGCCGGCCCACCTGACCGGCCTCGACGCGGTCGGCGCCGCGCTGTGGCTCGTCGGCCTCGGCTTCGAGAGCGTCGGCGACCTGCAACTGGCGCGCTTCAAGGCCGACCCGGCCAACGCCGGCAAGGTGATGGACCGCGGCCTGTGGCGCTACACGCGCCACCCCAACTACTTCGGCGACGCCTGCGTGTGGTGGGGCCTGTGGCTCATCGCCGCCGCCGCCGGGGCGTGGTGGACGGTGCTCGGGCCGCTGTTGATGACGCTGTTCCTGATGAAAGTCTCCGGCGTCGCCATGCTCGAACGCACCATCGTCAAACGCCGCCCGGAGTACGCGGACTACATCGCCCGTACGCCGGCTTTCGTCCCCTGGTTTCCCAAATAGTGGAGAGCGCCGCCGCGGCGGCGCCTGTCGGACGGGCTGGCCCTATGGGGGGCTTGACGATACGAGCAATCACTCTAAGAGTGATCGCACATGGAATACACAGTCGAGCAGTTGGCGCGGGCGGCGGGGGTGGCTGTCGACACGGTGCGCTTCTACCAGACCAAGGGCCTGCTGCCGGGGCCGCGGCGTGAGGGTCGGCGGGCGGTGTATGAGGCGCGCCATCTCGACATGCTCAAGCGCATCAAGCGCCACCAAGCCGAGGGGCTGCCGCTGGCGGTGGTGAAACGGCTGCTGGCCGGTGGCAAGGCATCGAAGCAGGCGGCGTTGCTCGCCGCGGTGGCGGCGGAGAGCGGCGCCCCGTCACTGACCCGCGCCGAACTGGCGGCCGGGTCCGGCGTCGCGGAGCCCCTGCTCGCCGCGCTCGAGGCGGCCGGCCTGCTGGTACCGGTGACGGTCGGCGGCGAGGCGCGCTACGGCGAGGCCGACCTGCGCATGGCGCGCGCCGGCCTCGAGGTCCTTGGCGCCGGCTTCCCGCTCGCCGAGCTGATGCAGCTCGCGCTGCGCCACGCACAGCACGTCGAGGCGCTGGCCGAGGACGCGGTGGGGCTGTTCGACCGCGTCGTGCGCAAGGTCGACGCCGGCGGCGCCGACGCCGACGCGGTCGCCGACACCTTCCGCCGCCTGATGCCGGCGGTGACGACCCTGGTGGCGCTGCACTTCCAGCGCACCGTCCTGCAGCGCGCCCTCGCCCGCCTGCGCGAGCACCCGGACGCGACGGCGCTCGAGAAGGCCGTCGCGGTCATCGAGGCGGGTCGCCTGGAGGTTGCATGGCGCTGACCCTGCCCGACGCCGAGCACAAGGCCGCCGTCGTCGAGGCGATGTTCGACCGCATCGCCCCGCGCTACGACCTGATGAACCGCCTGCTCACCTTCCGCCTCGACCAGCGCTGGCGGCGTCTCGCGGCGCGCCTGCTGCGGCTCGGCCCGGGCGACCTGGTGGTCGATCTCGGCTGCGGCACCGGCGACATGTGCGAGATCGCGCGCGCCGCCGGGGCGCGCGTCGTCGGCCTCGACTTCGCCGCCCGCATGCTCGACGGCGCGCGCGCGCGCGGCGCCGCCGACGCGTTGCTGCGCGCCGATGCCAGCCGTCTGCCGCTGCGCGATGGCTGCGCCAGCGTCGTCACCAGCGCCTTCACGCTGCGCAACTTCGCGTCCATCCCGGCGGTGCTCGCCGAAGCGGCGCGGGTCCTGCGCCCGGGCGGCCGCCTGGCGCTGCTGGAGGTGGACGAGCCGCGCCATCGGCTGCTGCGCTGGGGACACACGCTGTACTTTCGCCACGCCGTGCCGCTGGTCGGCGCGCTGCTGGTCGACCGCGCCGCCTACGCCTACCTGCCCGAGTCGACCGCCTACCTGCCGGCGGAAGCGGCCCTGCTGGGGCTGCTCAGCGAGGCCGGATTCCGCGCCCCCAGCAAGCGCCGCCTCGCCGCCGGCGCCGCGCAACTCCTGCTGGCGGAGCGCTGACATGGATCTCGCCGCGGTCACCACCGCGCCGCGCCTCCCCGCGGCCGGCATCGACGCTGCCGTGGCGCGCGCGCGCGCCCTCGGCCGACCGGTGCTGTTGAGCGTGACGCGACCGTTCGCCGAGGCCGACGACGCGCTGCCGCTGGTCGCCGCGGCGCGCGCCGCCGGCGTCGAGGCGGCGCTGCTCGAACGACGCGACCACGCCGTCGCCGCCCTCGGCGCCGCCTGGGCGATCAACGCCAGCGGACCGGCGCGCTTCGCGACGGTGCGCGAGGCCGCCGCGTCGCTGTTCGCCGAGGCGGTCGTCGACGGCGACGCCGCGCCGCTGGCGCTCGCCGCCTTCGCCTTCACGGCGGCCGACCCGGGCGGCGACTGGCGCGGCTTCCCGGCGGCGCGCGCCGTCGTGCCGCGCGCCACCCTGGTGCGTGGCGGCGGCCGCGTCTGCCTGGCCCTCAACGCGCTGGTCGAACCGCGCGCCGATGCCGCCGCCGTCGCCGACCGCCTGCAGCGAACCGTGGCGCGCCTGCGCGCCTGGAGCACGGCGCCGGCGGCGACGCCGGGGTGGCCGCGCTATGCGGCGACGCCGGCGCCGGCGCCAGCCGACTGGCTGCGCGCCGTCGCCGCCGTCCTCGCCGACATCCGCGCCGGCCGCTTCGCCAAGCTGGTGCTGGCGCGTACCTGCCGACTCGAGGGCGACGCGCCGTTCGCCTGCGGCGCCGCCCTGGCGCGCCTGCGCCAGGCGTACCCCACCTGCACCGCCTTCTGGCTCGGCGGCGCGGCCGGCGACTTCCTCGGCGCCACCCCCGAACCGTTGGTCCAGGTCGACGGCCGCTCCGTCAGCACCGCCGCCATCGCCGGCTCGATCGCCCGCGGCGCCGGAACCAGTACCGACGAAGCCCGCGCGCAGGCGCTGCTCGCCAGCGATAAGGACCGCCGCGAACACCGCATCGTCGTCGATGCCATCGTCGCGGCCCTGCAGCCGCTCTGCACCGCGCTCACCGTGGCGCCGGCGCCCGAGGTGCTGCGCCTGCCCAACGTGCAGCACCTGCGCACGCCGATTGCCGGCCGCCTGGCGGCGCGCACGCACATCCTCGACCTGGTGGCGCGCCTGCACCCGACGCCGGCCGTCGCCGGCCACCCGCGCGCCGCCGCGTTGGCGGCGCTGCCGCTGCACGAGGGGCTGGAGCGCGGTTGGTACGCGGGGCCGGTCGGCTGGTTCGACGCTGCCGGCGACGGCCGTTTCGACGTCGCGCTGCGCTCCGCCCTGGTGCGGCAGCGCCACGCGGTCCTGTTCGCCGGCGCCGGCATCGTCGCCGGCTCCGACCCCGCCGCCGAGCTCGCCGAGACGCGCCTCAAACTGCAGCCGCTGTTGGCGGCATTGATGGAGCTCTGATGCAGGCCGCACGCGCCACCGCCGAGGCCGCCAGCGCCCCGACCTACGCCGCCATGCGGGCGCTGGTCGATGCCCTGGTGCGCGCCGGCCTGCGCGAGGTGTGCATCGCGCCCGGCGCCCGCTCGACACCGCTGGCGCTGCTGCTGGCGCAGGATCCGCGGCTGCGCGCCTGGTCGCATCTGGACGAGCGCAGCGCCGCCTACTTCGCCCTCGGCCAGGCGCGCGCGTCGCGCCGGCCGGTCGCCGTCGTCTGCACCTCCGGCACCGCCGCCGCCAACTTCCTCCCGGCCGTTGTCGAAGCCGCCTACGCGCGCGTGCCGCTGCTGCTGCTGACCGCCGACCGCCCGGCCGAGCTGCGCGAGTGCGGCGCCTTCCAGGCCATCGATCAGCTCAAGCTCTTCGGCGGCATGGTGAAGTGGTTCTGCGAGGTCGGCGACGCCGCCGCCGGGCTGCCCTACTTCCGCGCCCTCGGCAGCCGCGCCGTCGCCACCGCCGCCGCCGCGCCGGCCGGCCCGGTGCATCTCAACCTGCCCCTGCGCGAGCCGCTGACGCCGCCCGATGCCGCGGCGCTGCAGCCGGATTCCCCCCGCGACGCGCCGCCATGTACCATCGTCCCGGCGCCGCAGCGCCTGCCGGCGCCGCCCGCCCTCGACGCGCTGGCAGTTAGCCTGTCGGCCGCCCGGCGCGGCGTCGTCGTGTGCGGCCCGCTCGACGCGGACGGCGAGACGCGCGCGGCCGTCGCCGCGCTCGCCGCCGCGCTCGGCTGGCCGTTGCTGCCCGACGCCACGGCGCAGCTGCGCGACGGCGCCCACGACCGCAGCCACGTCGTCGCCGCCTACGACGCCATCCTGCGCGACGCCGCGCTCGCCGCGCGCTTTGCCGCCGACCTGGTGCTGCGCATCGGCCCGCTGCCGATCTCCAAGGCGCTGCTGCTGTGGATGCGCGCCCGCCCGCAGGTGGTGGTCGATCCGGGCGGCGGCTGGGACGATCCGCTGCACAGCGCGACAGCGTTGGTTCACGCCGACGTGGCGCCGTTGTGCAGGGCGCTGGCGGCGCGGCTGACGCGGCGCGGCGACGCGGCCTGGCTCGACGCCTGGCGGCGCGCCGATCGCCGCGCCGGCGCTGCGATCGCGCGCCGCGTGGCACAGATCGGCGAACCGTTCGAGGGCGGCGTCGTCGCCGCCCTGGCGGCGCGCCTGCCGGACGGCGCGACGCTGGTGGTCGGCAACAGCATGGCGACGCGCGACCTCGACACCTTCTGGGCCGGCGGCGCGCGACGCGTGCGCGTACTCTGCAACCGCGGCGCCAACGGCATCGACGGCTTTGTCTCCACCGCCCTCGGCGTCGCCGCGGCGAGCCGCGGGCCGACGGTGGCGCTGACCGGCGATCTCGGCTTCCTGCACGACCTCGGCGGCCTGCTGGCGGTGCGGCGGCACGGCGTGCGCGCCACCTTCGTCGTCTGCAACAACGACGGCGGCGGCATCTTCTCGTACCTGCCGCAGGCCGACGACAGCGCCGCCTTCGACACTTTCTTCCGGACCCCGCACGGCCTCGACCTGCGCGGCGGCGTCGAGATGTACGGCTGCGGCTTCACCCGTGCGGCGACGCCCGACGCCTTCGCCACGGCCCTCGATGCCGCCCTCGCCTCGCCGCGCTGCGCGGTCATCGAGGTGCCGATCGACCTGGCGCGCAGCGTCGCCCTGCACCGCGAGTTGTGGGCGGCGGCGGGCGCGGCGGCGCGCGAGGACCTGCGATGAACGGCGGCGGCGCGAGGCGCAGACGATGAGCCGCATCGCCGTCAACGGCGTCACCTACGCGCTGCGCGAATGGGGCGATGGGCCGCCGCTGCTGTTGTTGCACGGCTTCACCGGCTGCGCTGCGCTGTGGACGCCGATCGCCGCGGGGCTCGCGGCGCACTATCGCGTCGTCGCACCCGACCTGCTCGGCCACGGCGCCTCGGACGCGCCCGCCGATCCAGCCCGGTACGCCATGCCGCACGCGGTCGCCGACCTCGCAGCACTGCTCGACGCACTCGGCCTCCGCAGCGCCGCCGTCTGCGGCTACTCGATGGGCGGCCGCATCGCGCTCGCCTGCGCCGTCGCCCATCCTGGGCGCGTCCGTGCCCTCGCCCTCGAAGGCGCCTCGCCCGGTATCGCCGATCCGGCCGAGCGCGCCGCCCGCGCCGACGCCGACGCGGCCTGGGCGGCGCGCCTCGAGCGCGAGGGACTGGCGGCCTTCGTCGACGCCTGGATGGCGCAGCCCCTGTTCGCCAGCCAGGATCGGCTCGATGCCGCCGCGCGCGCCGCGGCGCGGGCGCAGCGCCTGGCCAACGACGCCGTCGGCCTTGCCGCCGGCCTGCGCGGCCTCGGCACCAGTCGCCAGCCGTCGTACTGGCACCGCCTGCACGCCCTGCCGATGCCGACGCTGCTGCTCGCCGGCGCCGACGACGCGAAGTTCCAGGCCCTTGGCCGCGCCATGCAGGAGAGCATCCCGGACGCGACGCTGCGCCTGATCCCGAATGCCGGACACACCACCCATCTCGAGAACCCCGCCGCGTTCCGTCGGCGCCTGCTCGCCTTCCTGGCGCCGGCGCTGGGTCTCGACGCGGCCCACAGCCCACCGGCGTCGGCCGCCCGCTGACGCCGCATCGGAGGAGCACATGCACATCGACTGGACACCCCACCGCACGTACAGCGACATCCGCTACGAGCTCGGCGCGGGCAGCGCCGCGGGCATCGCCAAGATCACCATCAACCGCCCCGAGGTGCGCAACGCCTTCCGGCCGCACACCGTGGTCGAACTGCTCGACGCCTTCGCCGCGGCGCGCGAGGATCGCGAGGTCGGCGTCATCGTTCTCACCGGCGAGGGCCCGGAGGCGTTCTGCTCGGGCGGCGACCAGCGCGTGCGCGGCGCCGCCGGCTACGTCGGCGACGACGGCGTGCCGCGCCTCAACGTGCTCGACCTGCAGCGCCTGATCCGCGTCATTCCCAAGCCGGTCATCGCCATGGTGGCCGGCTATGCCATCGGCGGCGGGCACGTCCTGCACCTGGTCTGCGATCTCACCATCGCCGCGGACAACGCCCGCTTCGGTCAGACCGGGCCGCGCGTCGGCAGCTTCGACGCCGGCTACGGCGCCACCCTGATGGCGCGCATCGTCGGCCAGAAGAAGGCGCGCGAGATCTGGTACCTGTGCCGCCAGTACGACGCGCAGCAGGCGCTGGCGATGGGACTGGTCAATACCGTCGTGCCGCTGGCGCGTCTCGAGGCGGAGACCGTGCAGTGGGGGCGCGAAATGCTCGCCAACAGCCCGATGGCGCTGCGCTGCCTGAAGGCCTCGTTCAACGCCGACACCGACGGCTTGGCCGGCATCCAGGAGCTGGCCGGCAACGCGACGCTGCTCTTCTACATGTCGGAAGAGGGGCAGGAGGGCCGCAACGCCTATCTCGAGAAGCGCCCGCCGGATTTCTCCAAGTTTCCGCGCCTGCCGTGACGCCGACCACCAACTGCCCCGACGCGTTTACGGCGCCCAGGGACCCGGCGCGGCGCGGCTGAGCGCATGTCTCCCTGGCTGCTCGCCATCCGCCCGGCGACGCTCACCGCCGCCATCGCCCCGATTCTCGTCGGCAGCGCCGTCGCGGCGCGCGCCGGCGGCTTCCGCCTGGCGCCCGCCCTGGCGGCGCTGACCGGCGCGCTGCTGCTGCAGATCGGCGCCAACCTCGCCAACGACGCCGACGACTTCGAGCGCGGCGCCGACACCGACGCTCGTCAGGGACCGACGCGGGTGACGCAGAGCGGACTGCTCCGCGGCGCGCAGGTGCGGGCCGCGCAGTGGACCGCCCTGGCGCTGGCCGCGCTGGTCGGCGGCTATCTCATCGCCGTCGCCGGCTGGCCCATCGCTGTCCTCGGCCTCGCCGCCATTGCCGCCGCGTGGGCCTACACCGGCGGGCCGTGGCCCCTCGGCTACCACGGCCTCGGCGAGGTCTTCGTCTTCCTCTTCTTCGGCCTCGCCGCGGTGGTCGGCAGCGCCTACGTGCAGGCCGGCGCCGTACCGCCGCTGGCCTGGAGCGCGGCCCTGCCGGTCGGCGCGCTGGTCACCGCGATCATGGTGGTGAACAACACCCGCGACGCCGCCACCGACCGCGACGCCGGCAAGCGCACCCTGGCGGTGCGCTTCGGCACCGCCGCGACGCGCGCCCAGTACCTGCTGCTGCTGGCATGCGCCTACGCCGTGCCGACCGCCCTGTGGTGGCGCGGCGCGCTCTCGCCCTGGGGCCTGCTGCCGCTGCTGACGCTGCCGCTCGCCGCGGCACTCGCCATGCGCATGACCCAGGCCGCCGACGGCGCCGCCTTCAACACACTGCTCATCGCGACCGCGCGCCTGCACCTCGTCTTCGGCGTCCTGTTCGCCGCCGGCCTGCTGGTATGAACGCGCCACGCGGCCGCGCCACGCCGTTCGCCATCCCGCTGCGCCGCCCGTTGGCGGCAGGCGGTCGGACGATCGGCGTACGGCACGGCCTGCTGATTGAGCTGCGCGACGCGCATGGGCACGTCGGCCTCGGCGAAGCCGCGCCGCTGCCCGCCGCCGCGGCGCCCGACTGGCGGCGCGAACCGGCGCTGCGCGCGGCACTCGAGGCGGCCTTCCTCGACCTCGAGGCGCGCGTCGCCGGCCTGCCCCTGTACCGCCATCTCGGCGGCAACGGCGATGGCCGGGTCGTGGTCAATGCCCTGCTCGACGGCGACGAATGCGCATCGGCCGCGGCAGGGCGCCGCCCCGTCGGCGCCTGTTGCAATGACTCGGCGGCGTCACACGCAGCAGGCGCCGACGGGGCGGCGCCCTCCAGGACCTGTGTCGCGGCGCAGGCGCGAGCGTTTGTCGCCGCCGGATTTCGTTGTCTGAAGCTCAAGCTCGATGCCCGCGACCCAGCCGCTGCCGCACGGCGGGCCGCCGCCGTGCGGGAGGCCGTCGGCCCGACGGTGGCGCTGCGCGCCGACGGCAACGCCGCATGGTCGCTCAGCGACGCCATCGCGCTGCTGCGCGCGCTCGAGCCCTTCGACCTCGAGTACGTCGAGCAACCGGTGGCGACGCTCGCCGACCTCGCCGCGCTGCGCCGCGCCGTCGCCGTGCCGCTCGCCGCCGACGAGTCGGTCAGCGGCGCCGACGCCGTCGCCCGCCTGGCGGCGCTGGCCGCGGTGGACGTGATCGTCCTCAAGCCGGCGCTGCTCGGGCCGCGCCAGACCCTGGCGGCGGCGGCGGCGGCGCGCGCCGCCGGGCTGGCGGTGGTGATCACCTCGACGCTCGACAGCGGCGTCGGCATCGCCGCCGCCGCCCACCTCGCCGCCGCGCTCGGCATCGATCGCCCGTGCGGCCTGGCGACCGCGGCGCTGCTCGCCGGCGACCTCGCCGCGCCGTCGCCAGTGATTCTGGGCGGCGCGCTGCGGTTGCGCGACGCGCCCGGCCTCGGCCTCGAGCTCGATCGCGAGGCATTGGAGCGCTGGCGCAGCGGGCCGACGCAGGCGCTCAGTGATCTACTGGCGACGCGCGCTGCTGCCCGTGAGCGTCCCCGCGCCGCTGATTGTGACCCCCTCACCCCAACCCTCTCCCCGCGGGAGAGGGGGCGTGGGGAGCTGCGCGCTGCCACCGACGGTCCCCCCTCCCGTGGGGAGAGGGTTGGGGTGAGGGGGTCTGACTCGCCCGCAACCTCAGCCAGCACCTGGCTGGACCACCGCGCCGCCACCCACGGCGGCCACAAGGCGCTCGTCTGCGGCGACCGGGCGCTCGACTTCAGCGCGCTGGCGACACGTGCCGCGGACGTCGCCAGCCGCCTGCGCGGAATGGGCGTCGGGCGCGGCGACCGCGTCGCGCTGCTGATCGCCTCGCGCCTCGAGTTCGCCGAGTTGCTGCACGGCCTGACCCGCCTCGGCGCCGTCGCCGTGCCGCTCGGACCGCGCCTGACCGCCGCCGAGATTGCCGCCATGCTCGCCGCCTGCCGCTGCTTCGCCCTCATTTACGACCGCAGCACCGCCGCCACCGCGGCGGCGCTGCCGATCGGGCTGGTGGCGCGGCGCGCCGCCCTCGACGGCGCGCCGATCGCCGGCGACGCGCACCTCGCGGCCCTTCCCGCCGCACGGCGACGGGGCGCCGACTGGCCGGCGCTCGACGCGCCGCACAGCGTCGTCTTCACCTCCGGCAGCAGCGGCGCGCCGCGGCCGGTGACGCTGACCGCCGGCAACCACCTGTGGAGCGCGCTCGCCGCGGCGACGGTGCTCGGCGTCCACGACGACGATCGCTGGCTCGCCTGCCTGCCGCTGCACCACGTCGGCGGCCTCTCGATCCTCATGCGCAGCCTGGTGCTCGGCATCCCGGTCGAACTGCACGAGCGCTTCGACCCGGCGCGCGTCAACACCGCCGTCGACGCCGGCGCGACGCTGGTCTCACTCGTCGCCGCCATGCTCCAGCGCGTCCTCGCGGCGCGCGGCGCGCGCCCCTTCCCGCCGCATCTGCGCGCCGTCCTGCTCGGCGGCGGCCCGGCGCCGCGCGCCCTGCTCGAGGAGTGCGGGCGGCGTGGCGTGCCGGTGGCGCCGACCTATGGCATGACCGAATGCGCCTCGCAGATCGCCACGCGCGCCCCCGGCGACGCCGATGGCACGGGCGGCGACGGCGTCTGGCCGCTGCCCGGCGTCAGCCTGCGCCTCGCCGGCACCGCGGCCGCGGGCGACGTCGGCGAGATCCAGGTGCGCGGCCCGATCGTCAGCCGCGGCGCCGTCGGTCGCGACGGCTGGCTGCGCACCCGCGACCTGGGTGCCTTCGACGCCGCCGGCCGTCTGGTGATCCTCGGCCGCGCCGACGACGTCATCATCAGCGGCGGCGAGAACGTCCACCCGCGCGAGGTTGAGCGCGCCCTCGAATCGCACCCATGGGTCGCCGAGGCCTGCGCCTTCGGCCTGCCCGACGCGCAGTGGGGCGAGGTGGTGGCCGCACAGGTGCGCGTCGCGCACGGCCGCGAACTCGACCTCGAGGCACTGCGCCAGCACGCCCGCGCCGCCCTCGCCGGCTTCAAGCTACCGCGCCGCCTGGAGGTGGTCGCGGACTTCCCCCGCAGCGCGGCGGGGAAAATCCTACGCCGTGGGGTACGCGCGGCGGTACTTGGCGGGGACTAGGGGCGGCCGGCCGCCCGCCCAGGAGGGTGCCCCCAAAATGGAGGGTGCCCCCCACAGGAGGCTGCCCCCAATACGCAGCGGCCCCCGAGATCAGGCCGCTGCCCCGTGACGTGAATGCGGCTGACGGCGTCCGTTCGCGGACGGTCGGTCGACACGTTTGCGCACCGTACGGCGCCGGCCACGGTGGCGCTCGACATACCGCCGCGTGGTCCCGATATTGCTGCGGGGCGCTCTGTGGTGGACGAGCCCTCCCTCGACGCGGCCTATCGGGGCGAGACCGAACATCTGACGGCCGAGCGGCTACCGATGACGGTCGGGCTGTGCCTCGGTCTGCTCGGGGCCTCGGGGGCCTTCGAATACGTCCTGTACCCCGACCACTGGCGGGTCTTTCTGGGCCTTTACGCGGCGCAGGTCGTGACCCTGCTGACGCCGCTGCTGTGGCGGCGCGCCCTGCTGCGGCGCGGCTGGCTGGTGCGGGGCAACGTCGTCGCCTGGTGTCTGCTGGCGGTGCTGGTGCATTCGTACGGCGCCCTCACCGGGCTGCCGCGCGAGCTCACCGTCCTGGCCGCCATCTGCCTGATGAGCGGCGCCTCGTTGCTACTGCCCTGGGGCGTGCGCGGCCAGGGGGTGTTGGTGGCCACCTCGGTGACGGCGATGGCCGGGCTATTGTGGGCCGACCCGCCGGTCGCCGTGCCGGCCGCCTACCTGCTGTTCGCCGACGCGGCGGCCGGAGCCATCTCGCTGTTCGGCGCCTACTACCTCGACCTGCACCGCTTCGCGATCTTCGTCGAAACGACGCGGCGCGAGGACGAGGTATCGGTGAGCCAGAGCCTGGTGGCCATCGCGCGCGAGATCAACGACGCGCTCGACGCCGACGACGTGCTCGATCGCATCGCCGACGTCATTCGCAGCGCCGTGCGTGCCTCCTGGAGCGTCATCATCCTGCGCGAGCCGGGCCGCGACGGGCATGTCATCGTCGGCACCGCCGGGCAGGTGCCGACACCGATCGCCGCGCTGCGCGGCGTCGAGTTCGACGCCGCCGCCTTCCCGCTTGTCGAACGCGTCCTGCGCGAGCGCGACATCGCGCTCAGCGACGAGGACGACGACCCCGACGTGGCGGCGCTGCTGCAGCGCTGGGAGACGCGCTCGCTGCTCGGCGCGGCGTTGCTGCGCCGCGAGGTGACGGTCGGCATCCTGCTCGCCGGCACGCATACCGGCATGGCGCGCTTCGCCGACCGCGGCCGCGCGCTGGCGCGCGGCGTCGCCCAGCACGTCGCCATCGCGCTCAACAACGTCCGCTTGGTGCATGATCTGCGGCGCGCGAACAACCTGAAATCGGAGTTCCTCTCCACCATGTCGCACGAGTTGCGCACGCCGCTGAACGTCATCATCGGCTACGCCGATCTGTTGCGCGACGAGGCCTTCGGGCCGGTGCACGGCGAACAGCCCGGCGTGCTCGGCCGCCTGCGTGACAACGCCCACTCGCTGCTCGAATTGATCAATGCGACGCTCGAGGTGAACCGCCTCGAGGCCGGGCAGGCCGGCGTGCAGGTGCGCGAGGTCGAGCTGCGCACGCTGCTCGCCGAGCTGCAGCAGGAGACCGCGCAGCTGCCGCACCATCCCGGCGTGACGCTGCGCTGGGAAGTGCCGCGCGGCAGCGACCTGGTGCGCACCGATCCGGTGAAGCTGAAGATCGTCGTCCGCAACCTGGTCGGCAACGCGCTCAAGTTCACCCGCCGCGGCACGGTCACCGTGACGGTGGCCTTCGACGTGCGCGGCCGCCTGCTCGACGTGCAGGTGCGCGACACCGGCGTCGGCATCGCCCCCGAGCAGCTACCGCGCGTCTTCGAGATGTTCCACCAGGCGCCGAGCGACGCGACGACGAACGGCGTCGGGCTCGGGCTCTACATCGTCAAGCGCTTCGTCGAACTCCTCGGCGGCCAGGTGAGCGCCGACAGCCGGCCAGGCGAAGGATCGCTGTTCCGCCTCTCGCTGCCGGCCGGCGTCGTGCTGCCGGCACAGCCGGTGTCGATCGAGTCGCGCCGGCTGCGGAAAACGGCCTGATCTCCCCGCTGTGAGCGTCGCGTGCGGTGCTCTCGTGGAGGGGCCCTAATGCTTCAGGATGCGCGGCGACGCCGCTCAGGCAGGCGACGCGGCAACCATTGCCGCGACGCGCCGACCCAGTTCGACCGCGTAGTTCGTACCGCGGTCCCACGGGTAGACCTGGCTCATGCTGGCGAGCCACAGGCCGGGCAGCGGCGTCTGGATCGCCGGGATGTTGTGCGAGTGGTTGAGCAGCGGCACCGGCTGCGCGTATTCGGCGCGCCACACCCAGGTCTGCTTCACCCAGCTGCGGTCGAAGGCCGGGTTGAAGCGCGCCAGCGCCGGCAGGAAGCGCTCCAACAGCGCCTCGGGTGAGAGCTGGAAGTACTCGTGGTCGGGCGGCAGGTAGTCGCCACAATAGAGGATGTGGTCGCCGCCGTAGTGCTCGCGCGGCAGGAAGTTGGTGTGCTCGACGAGGGCCAGGAAGGGGAAGCCGGCTTCCTTCGGCAAGTTGAACCAGTAGTGGTCGGTGAGGCGCTGCGTCAGCGTCAGCACCATCACCACCGCCCCCAGGCTCTTCAGCCCGGTGAGCTGCGCCTTGTAGGCGTCGGGAAGCTGCGGCGCGATGCGCGCCAGCAGGCGCGGCGCGGTCGTCGCGATGCAGTGGTCGGCGACCACCGGACCGCTCGGCGTCGCCAGGGTGAGCGTGCCGTCGGGGTTCGGCGTCACCTGTGTCACCGGCGCATCGAGGGCGATGGTCGCCCCCTGTGCCTGCACGCGCGCGGCGAGCAGATCGAGGAAGGCCTGGAAGCCGCCCGCGAAGGTGCCGAGCTTCATGGTGCGCGACTTGATGCGCGCCCACAGCCAGGCGAGGTTGATGTCGCGGTAGTACTCCTCGCCGAACTTGCCGATCAGCATCGGCCGCCACACCGCCTCGTAAGCGCGCTTGCCCAGCCAGCGCGTCAGCCAGGCGTCGGCGGTGTGCTTCTCGAGCGCGACGCCGTTCGGCAGCGCCTTGAAGTAGGCGCCGACGGCGCCGAAGCGCACCACGTCGAGCCACGAGAAGCCGGGAAAGGTGATCCAGCGCTGCGGCGAGTCGAAGGGGTAGAACTGGCCCTGGTGGTAGACGACGGTGGACGGGCGCCGGAACAGCACCTTGTCGCGCACGCCGAGCTCGTCGATGAGGCCGAGCATGGCGGCGTCGGACTGGAACCAGTGGTGGTAGAACTTCTCCAGCGTCCAGTCCCAGTGGTCCGCCTTGAAGCCGGCGGCGAGGCCGCCGACGCGGCTGCCGGCCTCGAAGACCTGCACGCTGTGGCCGGCCCGGGTGAGGTCGTAGGCGGCGGCGAGGCCGGCCGCGCCGGCGCCGATGATCGCGATACGCATGATCCGCACAGAGCTACCCGATGCGCCGCTGCCGTGCCAGCCGGCTGGCCGCGCAACCCGGGCGCCTGCTACACACGGCGGCGATGTCGGTCCTCGTCTGGTGGCTACTGCTCGAGGCGCTGGGGCTGCTGGCCCTGCCGCTGACCTTTCCGCTCTTCGGCCGCGCCATGGGGCACGGCTATCCGTTCGGCAAGATCATCGCCCTGCTGCTGGTCACCTGGGTGGCCTGGCTGCTCGGCTTCGTCGTGCCTTACGGCGCCGCCTTCGCCATCGGGCTGGGCGCGCTGGTGGTCGCGGCGGTCGCCGCCGGCCTGGCGCAGCGCGCCGCCCTCGCCGCCTGGCTGCGCGACGGCGGCCGGGCGCAGATGCTGCGTGCCGACGGGCTGTGGACGGTCGGCTTCCTGTTCTTCGTCCTGCAGCGCTGGATGGCGCCCGACATCTTCGGCGCCGAGAAGTACATGGATTTCGCCTTCCTGAACGCGCTGCTGCGCGCCGACACCATGCCGCCCTACGACCCGTGGATGAGCGGCGAGACGATCAACTACTACTATTTCGGCTACCTCATGTTCGCCAACCTGATCCGCCTGGCGCCGCTGCCGGAAACGATCAGCTACAACTTCTGCGTCGCCACGGTCGGCGGCCTCGCCTTCGCGCAGACCGCCTGGGTCGGCCTGGCGCTGACCGGACGCTGGGGGCTCGGCGTGCTCGGCGGCGCCATGTCGGCGATGCTCGGCAACCTCGACGGGGCCTGGCAGTTCCTGCAGAAGGGCACGCTGCGCGGCATGGACTACTGGCGCTCGTCGCGCGTCGTCGCCGACGGCGACACGATCAACGAGTTCCCCTTCTTCTCCACCATCCATGGCGACCTGCACCCGCACTTCATGGTGCTGCCGGTCGGCATCCTGCTGCTCGCCGCCCTGCTCGACGAGCGCCTGTTCCCGTCGCGGACGCCGGCCGAGCCGCCCGGCCCGTGGCGAGCCCTGGCGCCGTGGGCGCTGGTGACCTTCGTGCTCGCCGCCATGGTGGCGATCAGCAACTGGGAGTTGCCGATGGGCGTGCTGGCGGTGGCACTGCTGGCCGGCCGGGCGACGCCGCTGACGCCGCTCTTCAGCCGCGAGCGCCTGCAGCTCGGTCTGCGCCTGCTCGTCATGCTGCTCGGCGTCTACGTCCTCTTCCTGCCCTTCTACCTCGGCTTCGTACCGCCGCTGGTGACGCCGGGCGCGAACGAACCCTGCATCGGCTCGGCCTGCTTCACGCTCGCCCGCACGTCGCTGGCCGAGTTCCTCACCGTCTTCGGCCTGCTGCTCTTCCCGCCGGCCGTGCTGGTGGCCTTGCGCGCCCTGCCGCTGCTGCCGGCCGGCGGCGGCGAGGGGCGCCATCTCGCCTACGCGGTCGGCGGCCTGGCCATCGCCCTCGCCGCCATCGCCGGCAACGGCGTCCTGCCGTTGCTCGCCCTGTTGGCGTTCGGCGCGCTGGCCGTCGCCTACCGCGACGCCGAGGGCCGCGAGCGCGCCGGCTTCCTCCTCGTCGTGCTGGGCTGCGCGGCGCTGCTCGCCTGCGAGGTCGCCTTTCTCAAGGACTCGTACGGCGAGAAGTTGTACCGCATGAACACCGTCTTCAAGCTCTACTTCCAGGCCTGGACGGTGCTCGCCATCGCGGCGCCCTGGGCTCTCGGTCGCCTGCTGGCGTGGGGCGCGGTCGGGGTGCGGCAGGCGGTGGCGGTCGCGACGGCGCTGCTGCTGGTCGCCTCGGCCTGCTACCCGCTCGGCATCACGCTCGACCGCCTCGGCTCGCCGTACAAGGCGCTCGACGGCAATGCCTACCTGCAGCGCGAGCACCCCGACGACTTCGCCGCCGTCGCCTGGCTGCGCGCCAACGTGGCCGGCCAGCCGGTGATTCTCGAAGCAACCGGCAACCCGTATTCGTACTTCGGCCGCTTCTCGGCCAACACCGGCCTGCCGACGGTGCTCGGCTGGGCCAACCACGAGGGCCTGTGGCGCGGCCACGACCGCGCCGTGCTGGCGCGGCGCGACGACGTCTTCCGTATGTACAACGCCACGACGCTGGCGGAGATCGCGCCGCTGCTCGACCGCTACGCGGTGCGCTACATCCTGGTCGGCGATCTCGAGCGCCAGGAACACCCGGCCGGGCTCGAGAAGTTCGCCGAGCTGCCGGTGGCGTTCACGAGCGGCGGCACGGTGGTGTACCGGCGGTGAGCGGCGGGCGCGGCTCCGCCGCGCCGCGTCAGATACGGCGCGGCGGAGCGGCCCCCTGCGCGGCCTTTCCCATGCGCGTCCTCATCGCCCTCACCTACTACCGACCGCACGTCTCGGGCCTGACCATCTACGCCGAGCGCCTGGCGCGCGGCCTGGCGCGGCGCGGCCACCGGGTGCAGGTGCTCACCTCGCGCTTCGCGCCCGGCCTGGCGGAGCGCGAGGCGGTGGACGGCGTCGAGGTGCTGCGCGTGCCGGTGGCGCTCAAGCTCAGCAAGGGCGTCGTCATGCCGCGCTTCCCGGCCCGCGCCGCGGCGGCGATCGGCGCCGCCGACGTGGTCAACGTGCACATGCCGCAGTTCGAGGCGGCGCTGCTCGCCTGGCTCGGCCGCCTGCGCCGGCGCGGCGTCGTCCTCACCTACCAGTGCGACCTGCGGCTGCCGGCCGGCGCCTTCAACCGCGCCGTCGAGTGGAGCCTGCGGCCGCTCAACCGCCTGGCCGCGGCCGGGGCCGACGCGATCATCGTCA
>Ga0163144_10000990_pt1 | contig 67229 bp, 64 predicted proteins | sample OliLak19BULKMAT1_FD_123175 | JGI IMG/M metagenome (GOLD analysis project Ga0163144, IMG submission 123175) | Freshwater microbial mat bacterial communities from Lake Vanda, McMurdo Dry Valleys, Antarctica - Oligotrophic Lake LV.19.BULKMAT1 | ecosystem: Environmental > Aquatic > Freshwater >...
AAGACGATATCCTCTGGCGCAACGACGACGGCCTCGTCGCCGTCTGGACCATGAACGGCTTCACCGTCCTCAACGCCGGCGTCACCGGATCTGTCGATCTAACCTGGGTGATCGTGGGATAAGCAACACGTTGCTTTGTCTCGGCGGTGTGTCAGAGAATCGCTCACCCGCCGGGGCCGGTGAACATGATGCCGCGCATATCATCCGTGATCTGGATGCCGAACCGGTCCAGCAAGAGCTGGTTTTGGATCAGCTCGAAGCCCGGCAGCTCCAGCGTGACGTCGATCTCTTGAGTGAGGTCTCGTCCGGTGGCGCTGTTGATGATGATGTTCTGGAACGTCCCTTCGGTGACGTTATGGACGAGCGCGGTGACGCCATCGGCGTCATCAATCACGATGCCGCCGCCGTTCTCCAAGCCCCCGAGGCCCAAAGCCTCAAGCTCCGCTGGCGTCATCGCGTTAATGTTCTGACCGATGTCGCCGACGGTCTCTTCGATGAAGGTGCCGAGGTCGGTCCACGTTAAAGTCGTGGTAAGCGCCGGGACGCCGTTCACGTAGGTGGTGACGACCGCGCCGAAATTGATTTCGATGCCGCCAATGTCCAAGCCGCCGCGATGGTCGGCCATGTCGGCCTCTTCCATTACTTCGATGCCTTCACCCCAGCCGCTCTCGTCCGCCCAAGCTTGGCCGGAGAGCGCCGCGAACGCGGCGGCGGAGAGGAGGGCGTGGCGAAACGTGCGGCTCATGGCATCGCCGTCGCTGGCGTAATTTGATACATCTCGCGGAACTCGCGGGTGAGGTCCGCAGGCGATATTGGGCCACGCACGTCGTCCAACGGAGCGACTGCCCATGGGCGCCACTCGGCGGCGCGGTTATAGGCGGGCGCGGGCCAGCCTTCCGGGGCTTGGCGCACCGCCAGCACGACGCCGTTCCAGACCTGCATGAATTCTTCGTGGGTGTAGATCTGCAAACCAAAGGTCGGATCGCCAACCAAGACGCGCTCAGCGTCGACACCCTTAACGACAACGAAGTGCCGGTAATTGTCATGCGTGATCAGCGCGATCGCCGGCACGCCCAACGTGGCGAGCCGGTCTAGCGGCATGCGCAGACCATCAGCGCGAAAGCCTCGCGTCTCTAGAAATGCTCGCATGTCGAGCATTGAAAAGCCGACGGCGCGGATGCGCTCTTGGTCGCCGCGCGCGAACATGTGCTCGAACACTTCGGCCTCAGTGACGCGGACGCCATAGTGGAAGCGGAGCAGGGTGGCGACGGCGGCGGAGCCGCAGCTGTAATCGTATTGCTGTCGCACGACCGTTCGAAACGGGATGTCGCGCCAGCTTGTAACTGAAACCGTAAAGGAGCCGCCTGCCTCACCATGCGTGCGCACCTGCGCATCGCTCGGGCTCGCGGCCGAGATCCATGCGGCGAACGCTGCGGCAAGGAGAACGCCGCTCCGCTTGAAGCGGAACGGCGCATGACGAAGTTGGCTACGACGGCCGCTGGTCATGGACCAGGCGCCGGCGTCGGGGCCGGTGGCGCCAGCACGACAGAAACGTTCATGCTGGACTGAAGGTTATTGTTGTGACCGGTGTTGATCACGAAGTTACCCATCCCGCTATAACCAGCGAACGCGTTCGAACCGATGTTCACTTGGCCAGAACTGACCACATCGCCCGAGACCGTGTTGCCGTTGTTAATCGCCGTCAGCGTGCCTTCGGTAATCACTGTGACATCGACGCCTGTGCCCCCTGCCAAAGCGTCCATATCTTCCATGCTCAAAAGCTCCGGCTCGCCGGCGTCAGCCTGCTGAACCAAAGCGGGGGAGGGTAGCTCCTCGGCGGTTGCAAAACTGGCGCTGGCCAGCCCTGCAGCAAGGATCGTTCCCCTCAAAATTCTGGTCACGCTCTGCATTGGATGCGCGCCTTTTCTCTTGGTTACGCTGGGACGCCGGGCCGGCAGAAAATCCACCGGCCCGGGTCTTTCAGCTTACGGTGTGCCGTTGCCGAACGTGATGTTGGCGTTGGCGCCGACGGCAGTTGCCGCCTGGTTAGCCGAACCAATACCGCTGTTCATGCTGGCCGTGTTGATACCACCGAAGTTGGCCATCGCGCCGTTGTCGATCGCGATCGACCCGGTTTCGATTTCGCCTTCTTTGAAGCCGTGGGCATCAACATTGATGTCGGTCACGAGGGCGGCCAGTTCCATCGACGTCACCACCATAGTCGTGGAGGAGCTGTCGGTGTTGTAGCTGTCATCGATGTCCGTGTTGTGAGAGTCCTTAATCTCGGTGTTGAAGGAATCTTCGTTCTCGACCGAGTTATCGGTGTTGAAGGAGTCTTCGTTCTCAACCGAATTGTCGGTGTTGAACGAGTCTTCGTTCTCAACCGAGTTGTCGGTAGCCGTGTTGTTCGAAGCAATCGCGTTGCCCGAGTTCGAGTTGTCGGTCAGCGTGTTGTTCGAAGCAACGGTGTTGAACGATTCGTCGTTGTTCACCGAGTTATCGGTGTTGAACGAGTCTTCGTTCTCAACCGAGTTGTCGGTCGCCGTGTTGTTCGAAGCGATCGCGTTGCCCGAGTTCGAGTTATCGGTGTTGTAGGAGTCTTCGTGCTCAACCGAATTGTCGGTGTTGAACGAGTCGTCGTTATCCACCGAGTTGTCCGTGTTGTAGGAGTCCTCGATCTCGACGTCGGTGTTATACGAGTCCTCATGCTCCACCGAGTTATCGGTGTTGTTCGAGGCGATCGCGTTGCCCGAGTTCGAGTTATCGGTCAGCGTGTTGTTCGACGCCACCGTGTTGTACGAGTCTTCGTGCTCGACCGAGTTGTCGGTGTTGTACGAGTCTTCGTGCTCGATCGAGTTGTCGACAGAGTTGTCCATGTCTTCGCCGGCGAGGTTGCCGCCAGCTTGAGCAAGGTCGTCACCCGCGACGTTCGAGTCGTTGTTTTGAGCGAGGTCATCGCCCGCAACGATCGAACCGTAGTTCATGTCGTCGCCGGCCAAGTTCGAGCCGCCGCTGGCGTTTGCTTGGTCGCCATCGACATTGTTTTGGTTCGAGTTGTTGGCCAGGTTCTGGTCATCGCCAGCCAGGTTCGAGCCGCCGCTGGCGTTGGCTTGGTCGCCATCGACAACGTTTTGGTTCGAGTTGTTGGCAAGGTTTTGGTCATCACCCGCCATGTTCGAACCATCGCTGGCGTTGGCTTGGTCGCCATCGACATTGTTCTGGTTCGAATTGTTCGCGAGGTTCTGATCGTCGCCAGCGAGGTTCGAACCGTTGTCGGCGACCGATTGGTCGTCGCCGGAAACGTTCGAGTTGTTCGCCAGATTCTGGTCGTCGCCGGCGAGGTTCGAGCCGTTGTCGGCGACCGATTGGTCATCGCCAGCAACGTTCGAGTTCGCGTTCATCGACTGATCGCCGTTCTCGGTGTTGTTCGAGTCTTCAATCTCGACCGAGTTATCGGTGTTGTTCGAATCTTCGATCTCAACCGAGTTATCGGTGTTGTACGAGTCTTCGTGTTCCACCGAGTTGTCTTCAGCGTTGAAGTTCGCGGTGTTGACCGAGTTATCGACGCCGTTGCCGGAGAAGTTGCCGTTGCCCGAGTCAGCAACGTCGACATCGGTGATGTCGTCGCCAGCCAGGTTCGAGTTGTTGTCAGCGTTCGCCGAGTTGTCCGAGTTGTCCGTGGCGGTAGCCGTGAACGTCGCGGTGTTGGTCGAGTTGTCGACGCCGTTGCCCGAGAAGTTGCCGTTGCCGCTGTCGGCGACGTCAACGTTCGTCGAGTTGTCGGAGTTGTCGGTCGAGTTGTCGGCGCCGTTGCCGGAGAAGTTGCCGTTGCCCGAGTCTGCAACCGTCGTGATGTCGTCGCCGGCCACGTTGGAGTCCGTCGCGTTCAGCGAGTTGTCCGAGTTGTCCGTCGCCGTGAACGTGGCGGTGTTGGTCGAGTTGTCAACGCCGTTGCCCGAGAAGTTGCCGTTGCCGCTGTCGGCCACGTCGACGTTCGTCGAGCTGTCCGAATTGTCGGCGCCGTTGCCCGAGAAGTTGCCATTGCCGCTGTCGGCAATGTCGGTGTTGATCGAGTTGTCCGAGTTGTCCGTGGCTTCTGCCGTGAACGTCGCGGTGTTGGTCGAGTTGTCAACGCCGTTACCCGAGAAGTTGCCGTTGCCGCTGTCGGCGACGTCAACGTTGGTCGAGTTGTCGGAGTTGTCGGTGTTTGTCGAGTTGTCAGCACCGTTGCCCGAGAAGTTGCCGTTGCCGCTGTCGGCCACATCGACGTGAGTCGAGCTGTCCGAGTTGTCGGCGCCGTTACCCGAGAAGTTGCCATTGCCGCTGTCGGCGATGTCGGTGTTGATCGAGTTGTCCGAATTGTCTTCGGCGTTGAAGTTCGCCGTGTTCGTCGAGTTGTCGTTGCCGCTGTCGGCGATCGCCACGTCGGTGTTGATCGAGTTGTCCGAGTTGTCAGCAGCCGCGAACGTCGCGGTGTTGGTCGAGTTATCGACGCCGTTGCCCGAGAAGTTGCCGTTGCCGCTGTCTGCGACGTCGACGTTCGTCGAGTTGTCGGTGGCCGATTCAGCAGTGGCGACTGACGTCGTCGTGCTGTTGCCGTTGTTCGAGAAATTGCCGTTGCCGCTGTCAGCGACATCAACGTTCGTCGAATTGTCGGAGTTGTCGGTGGCGGTGGCTTCGCTGTTGCCAACGATGTTGCCGTTCAGGCTGTCAGCGACCGCGAGATCCGTGTTGATCGAAGAATCCGTGGCGGTGTTGCCGTTCTCAGAGAAGTTGCCGTTACCGCTGTCTTCCACTTCGACGTTGGTCGAAGAGTCGGTGTTGCCGTTCTCAGAGAAGTTTCCGTTGCCACTGTCGTCAATGTTAGTGGCGCTGGCCGTGCTGCTTTCATTCGCGATGGCGTTGCCATCGGCATTCAGATCCGCATCGGTCGCCCAGGCAGCCGGCGCGAACGCCAGACCCAGGGCGACGGCGCAGACTGAGCTCAAGAGCTTCAATTGCATTTCCCGTTACCTCCGTACGCAAAGATGCCGGCATGTCCCCCCAGCTAAGAGTTCGGGATGATGCAGCCAGCGTGCGGGAAGTTACGGAGACGGAAGAGACAATCTTGGTTAAACAATCACGTCGGGAATATTCACCAAGTATCGTCGTTAATTTTCTTCTCAGCGGAATATAGCAGGGAACGTTACGCTGCTGAGACGGTGAACCACTCGCGCTCTTTAGAGTAATGCGCAGTAGAAAGAGTGCGCGGTCGTGACAAGAGTTCTGGTCACGCGAAGTCGCATCCCAGAGCCTTAGCCTCAATCGTGATCCGCAAGGGGTGCACCTTACGGTCTCGTTTTGGGGGCGAATGAGCTCGCGCCGTGCCGCGTTACTTAGCGGGTCTCGGCGTTCGCCGCGGCATACAGGCTGAGCACTCGTGGGCGGCGATTGATTGAGCGCCTGTGCCGCGTTTGCGCCAGCGTGATCGCAGATGGCGATCTGGCGCATAGACGGCGCAATAACGGTCTCCGCGCAACGCTGTGTCTGCGCCACCCGGAAGTCGCCGACGTTGGCGACTACAACGGCGGTGGCAAAGACGACATCTCTGGCGCGGCGATGACGGCCCCGTCGCCGTATGGCCACTAACGGCTTACCACCCTCAACACAGGCGTCACCGTATCCGTCGATCCAACCTGGGGTGAGCGTGGGCTGAGCACCTGACGCTCTCTGCGCGGGCCTGTTAGCTTTCTGTTGAGAGCGAACCAACCAGAGTCGCGGCCGCGTGGCCTCGCGGGCACACTGAAGCCAGGGCAGCTCGCGCAGAGGTAGCGCCGAGGCCTTCGCGCTGCTATCTAGGCGATTGGGTGTATGCGGGAGACAGGCGAGCAATGATTTCCTACGCGCTGGATCGGCCGGAAGTGGAATTCGACGCGGCCTTCCAGCGCGCATTCTACGCCAACAAGCGCGTCCTGATTACTGGAGCTGCCGGCAGCGTCGGCTCAGCGCTGGCCCTTCAGCTGGCGCGCTTTGGATGCGCGCATCTGGCGATGCTGGACCAGTTCGATCATGGCTTGATCAATGTGGTCGAGGCCGTGCGCAAGGCCGCTCCGAAGCTGCAGGTCACCGAGGCGCTTTGCGATATTCGCGACAGCGGCCGGCTCGATGGCTGGATGCGCCGGATCGAGTCGGACGTGGTCATTCATTCGGCCGCTTTGAAGCATGTTCACCTGGGCGAGCGGCATCCGGTTGAATGCGTGCTGACCAATCTGGTGGGTGTGCGTAACGCGGTGGCGGCTGCGGCGAACGCAGGCGCCGGCCATTTCATGCTGGTGTCGTCTGACAAGGCCGCGGCGCCGGTGTGCGTGATGGGCGCGACCAAGCGGCTGGCGGAGCTGCACCTGGTCGGCTTCCAGATGGAGCGCAATCCGTCGATGCGGCTGCGCTCGGTGCGGTTTGGCAATGTACTCGGCTCGCAAGGGTCGGTGCTGCCGCGCTTTGCTGCGCAGATCGAGGCGGGCGGGCCAATCGAAGTCACGCACCCTGATATGCAGCGTTTCTTCATGACCGCGAACGAAGCGGTTGGCCTTATCTTGAGCGTTGCGGCGATTGATGATCCGCAGGCGCGCGGGGCGGGTGCGTATTTCATGGAAATGGGCGACAAAGTCTCGATCATGAGCATTGGCCGCGAGATGATCCGCCGCTCCGGCAAGGACATCGCGATCGAGATCACGGGTTTGCGCGCGGGTGAAAAGCTCGAAGAGCAATTGTACGACGCGCAGGAGACGGTATCGCCGACGCCGCTGCCGGGCGTGTTCCGGGTGACGCCGGCGGCGGTGGACGCCTACGTCACGTCCGCTGACGTTGCGCATCTGGAGACGCTGGTGCGCACGATGGAAAATGCGGTGGTGCGCCAGCGTTTGTTCGCGCACCTCGATCAGCGTTTGAGCCGAAGCGACCGCGCCGCGGGCTAATGCCCCTCGAAACTGCAGATTGCGTCCACATGGATGCCAAGCGCGCGTAATTTCTCGGCGCCGCCGAGGTCGGGCAGATCGATAACGAAGCTTGCCCCCATCGCCCGCGCGCCTAGTTTTTCTACGAGCTTCACGGCAGCGAGCGCAGTGCCGCCAGTGGCGATCAAGTCATCGATGATGAGAACCTGCTCGCCAGGAGCGAGCGCATCGGCGTGAATCTCCACGGTGTCCTCGCCATATTCCAGTGCATAGCTCTGCGCCACGGTGCGACCCGGCAGTTTGCCCTTCTTACGCACCGGCGCGAAGCCGACAGACAATTGATGCGCCACCGCGCCGCCCAGGATGAAGCCGCGCGCTTCGATGGCTGCGACCTTATCGATGCGCACGCCGGCATAGGGCTGGACCAGGAGATCGACGGCGGTTCGAAACGCGCGGGCGTCGGCAAGGAGGGTGGTGATGTCGCGAAAGATTATCCCGGGGCGGGGGTAATCGGGGATGGAGCGAATGCTCTGCTTTATGTCCATGGCCGCGCCCCTCGCGCGCCAACGCACAGCGCGCTTTATTCCTTGATGTCGAGGACGCTTACCGTAAGCGCGCCGGTGGACGCGAGCAACGCGAACGAGGCGAAGGTCGCTTCTGCTTCGGCGCGGGCGAGCGCGATGCGCGCGTCGCGGCGCTCTTCCTCGGCGTTGAGGACGTCTAGCGTGGAACGCAAGCCGAGCCCACGCTCGCGCTCGGCGCCGTCGACTGCCTGGTCTGCGGCGGCCACTTGCTCTTGCGCAGCGGCGACGATGTCGCGTCCGGCTTCGAGATTATTCCAGGAAGAGATCACGTCGGCGACGATTTGGCGGCGGCGCGCTTCCATGCGGGCTTCGGCGCGGCCGACATTGATTTGACCTTGGCGCATGCGCGAGCGTGCGAAGCCGCCTTCAAACAACGGCACCTGCAATTGCGCGACGGCGCTGGCGCCCTCGTTGCGGTCGGTTGGCGACGAGCTCTCCGTTTCGTGTGAATAGCGGCCGACGACTGAGACTTGCGGCCGGAGCGCGGAGCGCTCGACCTCGATCTGCGCTTGAGCGCCGCGCCGTTCGGCCATGGCGCGCAGGATATCCGGGTGACGCGCCTCAGCCTCGCCGACCGCGGTGTCGAGCGTTCGCGGGACCTGGGGCGGCTCGACCGGCTCGAGGCCCGCAGGTGGGGCGCCGACGACCAGTTCATAGCGTGCGCGCGAGCTGGCGAGATCTGCTTCGGCGCGTGCAAGTGAAGCGCGGGCGGCCGCGAGACGCGTCTGCGCTTGGGCGACATCGGTGCGGCTCACTTCGCCGACTTCGAGCCGACGGCGCGCGCCGGAGAGCTGACGCGTCAACGCATCCACATGTTCGACGCGCAGGCGCAGAATGCGTTCGTCGCGCTGGACGCTGACATAGGCGTCGACGGCGGCGAGCAAGACGTCCTGTTCTGTCGAACGCAATGAGTGGCGGGCGCCTTCGATACCCGCGCGCGCGACGCGTACTTGACCGTCGCGGCGGCCGCCCGTGTAGAGTTGTTGTTGCAGCGTGACGTTGGCGGTGACGGGTTCGAGGTCGTAATCGCTTGTGGCTGGGCCGAAGATGCCGACAGTTTCGGTTTCACCCTGGCGCACGCCATACGTGCTGGTGAGGCCAAGCGACGGCAGGTAGCCGGCATAGGCCTGGGTGCTGTTCTCGCGGGCTGAGCGCACGGCCAGGCGCGCGTCCTCAAGGTTCGGGTTGTTGCGATAGGCCGTGGCGAGCGCGTCTTCCAGCGTGTCCGCATAGGCGGCGGACGCAAAGAAGAGCGGCGCAAGGCTCAGCGAGGCGAGAAGACGTTTCACGTCATTCCTCCCGCAGCGAGCGCCAGAGCGTCTGGTTCAGCGGTTCGAGCAAGTATTGCAGCGCTGTCCGCTCGCGCGTGGGGATGATGACTTGAGCCGAGAGGCCGGCGCGCAATGGCCGGCCGGAGGCAGCGGCAAGGCGCTCTTGTTCTTCACGGGATACAGCGACTTGAGCGCGGAAAAATGCGCCGCCGCTGGCCTCATCGGTGAAGCGGTCGGCGGAGACTTGGCGAACCTCGCCGTACACGATCGGCAGGTTGCGGCCCCCAAAGGAGGTAATGCGCACTTCTGTGCGTTGGCCGGGCGCCAGATCGTCCGCATCTTCGGGGCGCACTTGCGCTTCGACGATCAGCTCTTGGCCTTCGGGCACGATGTCCATGATGCGTTCGCCGGGGGAGATGACGCCGCCGACCGTGTGCGCGACGAGGCCGACGACGACACCGTCCGCCGGTGCGCGTAAACGGGTGAGTTCAAGCCGTTCGCGCGCGCCAGCAAGCTGCGGCATGAGTTCGGCAAGACGCGCATCGACCGTACGCGAATCCTGGTGACGCTCTTGTTGCGTCGAGGCGATCATGGCGCTCAGCTCGGCGCGGCGGCCTTGCATTTCGGCAAGTCCACGCTCGAGCGCGCGCACGCGCGTCAGCGGCACGAGCTGCTCCGCCGCAAGTTCGCGCATGCCGGCGAGTTCTTCTTGCAGCAATGCTTCTTGGCGGCCGAGAGCCGCGATTTCCCCGCGATAGCCGGCGATGCGGGCGTCAAACGGGCTCCAATTGCCGCGGCCGACCTCGCGCTGGTGGCGTGCGAACGCCGCATCCGCGACGGCGCGATCTTCAGGCGACAGCGCGGCCCATTCCGGCGGACGCGTGAGCCGGCCGGCGCCCGAGCGTTCGGCTGTGAGGCGGGCGCGCTGCATCTGCAGGTCGACGACTTGCGACAGCAGCGCCTGCTGCTGCGCCACGAGTTCGGGCGAGCCGAGTTCGATCAAGACTTGCCCGCGTTCGACCTGATCGCCTTCGCGCACATGAAGCGCCGAGACGATGCCGCCGTCGCGATGTTGCACGGTTTGGCGGTTGCCGGAGACAACGACCACGCCCGGCGCGACCACGGCGGCATCGAGCGGTGCGAAAGCCGCCCAGCCGCCGAAGCCGAAAAAGAAGATGGCGAGGATGATCAGGCCGGCACGAATTTCTTTGCGGCCGGTGTCATCGGTTTCGGCGTTTGCCGGCGCGGCGGCCGGGCGAGAACGTTCGAGGAGTTCGACGCTCATGGCCGTCTCCCGCTGGCTTCGCCATCTGATGCGACAACGACGGGGCGTTGCCCTCCGCCGCCGAGCTTGGCCATGACTTGATCGCGTGGGCCGTACATTTCGATACGGCCATCGCGCACGACGAGCAGGCCGTCGATGACGCTCATAATGCTGGCGCGGTGAGCGACGACCAGTGCTGAGGCTTGCCGGTCGCGCGTGGCTTTCAGCGCGGCGACGAGCGCATTCTCGCCGTCCTGATCCAAGTGCGCGTTAGGCTCATCGAGCACGAGCAGTACAGGATCGCGATAGAGTGCGCGGGCGAGGCCGACCCGTTGTGCTTGTCCGGCGGAAAGGCCGCGTCCGTTTGGACCGATCTCGGTGTTGTAGCCCTGCGGCAATTGCAGAACCAGTTCGTGAACCCCGGCAGCTTTGGCGGCGGCGACGATGGCGTGATCGATCTCGTCGCTGGCGCCGGTTTCGAAGCGCGAGATGTTCTGGCCGATGGTGCCAGCAAAGAGGCCAACGTCCTGCGGCAGGTAGCCGATATAGCGGCCGATGCGCTCTGCTGGCCAATCTGTGAGCTTGGCGCCGTCCAGGCGGATAGCGCCCTGATCAGGCAGAAGCGCCCCAGCGACTGCGCGTACCAAAGTGGTCTTGCCTGCGCCGCTTGGGCCGATGACGCCCACGATCATGCCGGGCTCCATGCGGAAGCCGGCGCCCATAAGCAGCGCGCGATCGCCGACGCGCACGCTGACGTTCTCCACGGAAAGCGCCGCGCGGGGCGGCGGCAGCACGGTGTAGTCGCGCTGATTTTCCTGAGTTTTGAGTACGTCCGTCAGTGTCTTGTAGGCTTGGCGGCCTTGTTCGAATTGGCGCCATGCGCCGACGATGAGTTCGAGTGGTGCGAAGGCGCGTGAGGCCAGGATCGAGGCGGCGATGATGCCGCCCGCCGAAATCTCTTGGCGCAGCGCCAAAAATGCGCCAAGGCCGAGCGCTGCGGATTGCAGGAACAGACGCACGAATTTGGTGCTGGCAGTAAACGCCGCGCCGCCGCGGCCGGCATTGTAGGTGGCGTCCGTCATCGTCGCGCGGGTTTCGAGCTGACGACGCACCAGAGCTTCGTGCATGCCGAGCGCACGCGCCGTGTCGCCCTGGGCGCTATCGCTGGCGTGCAGATTGTACATCGCGCCAGTGGCTTGATCGTTGGCATGCAGCGCGCGGTGCATGGCGCGCTGGTTGATGTACGCGATCAGAATCAGCGCGACGCCGCCAAACAGCGCCAGCATGCCGATCCATGGGTGAATGAGAAAGCAGACGGCGATGTAGATCGGTGTCCACGGCGCATCCATCGCGGCGATGGCGGGCGGGCCGGTGATCGCCGCGCGCAGGGTGTCGAACTCGCGCAGTGGCTGGGCTTGGCCAGCGGCGTGACGGCCTTCGCGCGAAAGCGCCGCCATCAGCACGTGCGGCGCGACGAGGCGGTCGATGCGCTTAGCCATGGAGGCAAGCAGGCGCACGCGGGTGGCGTCGAGGAAGGCTAAGGTGGCGAGCGAGGCGACCAGAACCGCGGAGAGATAAACCAGCGTCAGCAGCGCGCCGGAGGTGAGCACCCGGTCATAGACCTGGAGCATGTAAATCGAGGGCGCGAGATAGAGTAGGTTAAGCGTCGCGCTGAACAACAGCACGAAGCCGATATGGGTGCGGCAGGCATGCAGGGCGTCGCGCAGGATGGCGGAGTCCACCCTCACCGCGCCAGTTGAGCTGCTCATGCCGTGCGTTCCCTGCCGCGCCTTCGCGGCCCAGCCGTCCCTATAGAGCATCGGTGGGGCGGCGTCAGGGCGCGGCAACAGAAGAGGGAGTTGGGTTCCCTGCAGTACTCGCCCGCTACGCGAGATCAGCTGCAACTTGGCTGCCTGCGGCTTCCGCAAGGGCCAAAGATGACGTCAGGCCCGGGCTTTCGATGCCGAAGAGGTTGATGAGGCCGGGGAGGCGGTGAATTTCCGCGGCGTCGATGCGGAAGTCGGCGGCGGCTTGGCCGGGGCCTGAGAGTTTGGGGCGGCAGCCGGCGTAATCGGGGGTGAGGACGTTTGCCGGCATGGCCGGCCAGTAGCGGCGGATGACGTCGTAGAAGCCGTCGGCGCGGCGGATATCGACGCTGTAATCGACGTTGGCTGGATCGTGCTGGTTGAGCCATTCGACGTCTGGGCCGAAGCGCATGCGGCCGGCGAGGTCGAGCGTCAGGTGGACGCCGAGGCCGCCATCGACCGGGGCCGGATAGATAAGACGCGTGAAGGCCGGGCGGCTGGCGCAGGCGAAGTACGAGCCTTTTGCCAGGATCAGTGGCGGGATCGTTTCAGCGGGGATGCCCTCGATCAGCCCGGCGACGTTTTGTGCGCCTAGGCCGGCGGAATTGATGACGATGCGGCAGCGGATGGTGGACGGCGCATCGCCGCCGGTGTCGAGTTCAAAGCCGCCGTTTGTGAGCGCGTGGCCACGAACGAGCGGCGCGTTCAGCACGACGGCGCCGCCGTGTGCTTCGATTTCGCCTTGCAGCGCCAGCATGTAGCCATGGCTGTCGATGATGCCGGTCTCGGCGGAGTTCAGCGCGGAGACGCAAAACAGGTTCGGCTCTAGCGCGGTCGCTTCGGCACGAGTGAGTAGTGAGACGTTCTCGACGTCGTTTTCCAACGCGCGCTGGTGCAGCGCTGCGATCTGTTTCTCCTCCGCCGCCCCGGTTGCGACGATCAGTTTTCCGCACTTCTTATGCGCGACGCCCCGTTTGGCGAGGTAGTCGTAGAGCATGCGTCGCCCGCGCACGCACATCGTATGTTTGAGGCTGCCGGTCGGGTAGTAGAGCCCGGCATGGATCACCTCGCTATTGCGCGAAGATGTGCCCGAGCCGATGCAATCGGCGGCTTCCAGCACGATGACTTCGTTGCCACGACGCGCGAGTTCAGCCGCGCACGCGAGCCCAACAGCGCCCGCGCCGATGATGACGGCGTCAATCTGGTAAATGTCGGCGGACATATGCGAGCGAGATTAGCGGCGGCATTTTGCGGCGCACACTGTTTTCATGCGCCGCGCGTGGATTAACCACCCGTCTTCGCAAACTCGCGCACGGCGTTGGCGATTTTGGTTTGCGTCTGGCCGTCGAGATAGGGGTGCATCGGCAGCGCCAGGACGCGGTGGCAAATGTCTTCGCTGACCTTCATGCCGCCAGCGCCGATGGGGTAGCTCGCGTACGCCGTCTGCTTGTGTAGCGGCTTTGGGTAATACTGCGCGGTCGGCACGCCGGCTTCGCGCAGGTGTGCAGCGAGCTTGTCGCGTTCCGGGTGTTCGACAACGTACTGCGCCCAGGTCGAAACGCCGCCCGCGATCACCTTCGGCACAGTGACCAGTCCTTCCAGCATTTGCGCGTAGCGATCTGCGACTTCGTTTCGCGCGCGGATTTCGTCAGCGAAGATGGCGAGCTTTTCGATCAGGATCGCCGCTTGGATGGTGTCGAGGCGCGAGTTCATGCCGATGCGCGCGCAATTGTATTTGTCGTCGCCGCTGGCGCCGTGAAACGCGATCGAGCGCATGAGCGTGGTTTCGGCATCGTCGTTCGAGAGCGTTGCGCCGCCATCGCCGTAGCAGCCGAGCGGCTTTGCCGGGAAGAACGAGGTTGTTGCCGCATCAGCCCAATGCATCGGATGCTTGCCGTTCAGAGTGCAGCCATAACCTTGCGCGCTATCGGCGATCAGCTTCAGCCCTTCGCGTTTGCAGATCGCGGCGATCGCCGGATAGTCCGCCGGCTGGCCGAAGAGGTCGACGGCGATGACGACCTTCGGCTTCAATTTGCCGTCTTTCTTCACGCCCGCGATCGCGGCTTCGAGCGAAGCGGGGTCCATATTGTAAGTGTCCGGCAGCACGTCGACGAATACCGGCGTGGCTTCCACCCACGGCACGATCTCAGCCGTCGCGGCGAATGTGAACGATGGGCAGAAGACCGCATCGCCCTTGCCCACGCCCCACGCCCAAAGCGGCAACACCAGCGCGTCGGTGCCGTTTGCATTGGCGATGCAGTGCTTGGCGCCGCCAAATTCCGCGAGCTGCGCTTCGAGCGCCTTCACTTCCGGGCCGAAAATAAACGCGCCGTGCGCCAGCACGCGGGCGATGGCGGCGTCGATTTTATCGGCGATGCGGGCGCGTTGGGCTTGCAGATCGATGAACGGAATCATGGGTGTCTCTAAGTTCAGAATTATGAGTGTGACGGAAAGCCGGAGGCTTTATCCACCGCAAGCGCAAGCTCCAGAACGGCGAGCGCTTCTTCGCCAGTGACCACAGGGCGTGGCCCGACGCCGAGCACGGCGTCGATAAACGCGGCGACATTGGCGCCGAGCGGATCGCTTCCGATGCGGGTTTCGGCGAAGGCGGCGTTGAGCGGGAAGCTCGTTGTGTTCTCGAACGTGCGGGCGAGGAAGTCGATCTTCACTTCGCCGCTCGGATAAACGGCGCGCATGGTGCGGCGGCGTTCCGACGCGATGCGGCTGGAGGTGAATACGGTTTGCGTTGCGCCAAGGCCGATGCGCGCTTCGATTTCATCGGCTGCTTTGCCGTGCTCGGCCCGCGCCTTCGCTTCAACGCGATCGGCTTTCACGCCTAGAATCTTTAGCGCGAGGTCGAGATCGTGGACGGTGAGATCAAGCGTCACCGAAACGTCGGCGCTGCGCCCGGTCCATGGCCCTTCGCGCACGCTTTCAATCAGCGTTGGCTTTTCCGGTGTGTCCAGCAGCCCCATGGCTTCGAACACCAAGCGCTCTTGATGGCCGCAGGCGAGCACGAGCCTCTTCTCAGTCGCCACACGCACCAACTCAGCGCCAGCTTTCGCGTCGGTCGCAAGCGGCTTTTCAATCAGCGCATGCTTGCCGGCTTTCAGCGCTGGCAGCGCCGCGCCTGCGTGCAGCGACGGTGGCGAGGCGATGGTGATGATGTCGATCTCAGCGAGCAACGCATCGAGCGTGTTGAACGCTTTGGCGCCATGCGTATCGGCCAACTGGCCCGCGCGTTCATCGTCCGGATCGAACACACCGACGAACTGCACGCGAGCGTCTTCGGCATATTTGCGTGCGTGGATGCGCCCGAAGGCGCCCGCGCCGACGACGCCGGCTTTGAGCTTGCTCATTCGACCGTCACCGATTTTGCGAGGTTCCGCGGCTGGTCAACGTCCGTGCCCTTATGGACGGCGGTGAAATATGCCAGGAGCTGAATCGGGATCGAGTAGACGAGCGGCGCGATAAACGGATCGCAGGCTGGCGTCAGGATGATGTGCTGGGCGATGTCGGCCACTTCGGCTGCGCCCCGGGCATCGGTGATTACCACCAGCTTGCCGCCGCGTGCATTCACTTCCTGCATGTTGGAGAGGGTTTTCTCGAACAGCGCATCGTGCGGCGCGACGACGACTACCGGGGTGTGCTCATCGATCAGCGCAATCGGGCCGTGCTTCAACTCGCCTGCGGCGTAGCCTTCGGCGTGGATGTAGGAAATTTCCTTCAGCTTGAGCGCGCCTTCGAGCGCGATCGGGTAGTGCACGCCGCGGCCGAGATAGAGCACGTCGCGCGCCTTGCTGAGCTCGAGTGCAATTTTCTCAATTTCGGGTTCGGCGTTGAGCGCATCCGCGATGAGGCGCGGCGTTTCCATCAGTGTGCGGACGAGGCGGCTTTCCTCTTTCGCATCGATGGCGCCCCGCGCACGGCCAACGGCGATGGTCAGGGCCGCGAGCGCTGAAAGTTGGGCTGTGAAAGCCTTTGTCGATGCGACACCGATTTCTGGGCCGGCGAGCGTTGGGAGGCGCGCATCCGCTTCGCGCCAGATCGTGCTCTCCGGCACGTTGACGACCGCGAGCGTTTTCAGCCCGTTCTCCTTGCAATAGCGTAGTGCCGCCAACGTGTCGGCGGTTTCGCCCGATTGCGAAACGAAGACGCTGAAGGCGTTCTTGCCGAAAGCTGGCTTGCGATAGCGGAATTCCGAGGCGATGTCGGTCTCGACGCTGAGGCCGGCGATCTGCTCGAGCCAGTATTCCGCGACGCGCCCCGCATAGTGTGCTGTGCCGCAGCCGATGATGACGGCGCTCTCGGCATTAAGATCAACGCCGCCAAAATCCGGCATTTCGATGCGTTCTTCGAAAGCGTTGACGTAGCGCGTGATGGTGCGTCCGGTGGTTTCCGGCTGCTCGTAGATTTCCTTTTGCATGAAGTGGCGGTGGTTGCCCTTCTCTACGGCCGCGGCGCCGCCGGCGAAGATGTGGACTTTGCGCTCGGCTTGCTTGCCGCTCGCGTCCAGCACTTTGACGCTCGTGCGCGAAAGCACGGCGATATCGCCTTCGTCGAGGAACATTACGCGCGTCGTGAACGGGGAAACGGCGATCGCGTCCGAGCCCAAGAACATCTCGCCGTCGCCAATGCCGACTGCGAGCGGGCTGCCTTTGCGGGCGCCGATCAGCACGTCTTCATGGCCGGCGAACAGCACGGCGATACCGAACGCGCCGTCGAGGCGGCGCACGGCCGAGATGGCGGCTTGTTCGGGCGATTGGCCCTTGTCGAGATAGTCGGTGATCAGGTGAGCGATGACCTCGCTATCTGTTTCGGATGCGAATTTGTGGCCGCCCTTGGCCAGCTCTTCGCGCAGGGCGCGGAAGTTCTCGATGATGCCGTTGTGGACAATCGCGACTTTGTCGGTGGCGTGCGGGTGGGCGTTGCCGGTGGTCGGCGCGCCATGGGTGGCCCAGCGGGTGTGGCCGATGCCTGTGATGCCGGCCAGCGGCTCTTCCGCCAGCACGCGTTCCAGGTTGGCGAGTTTGCCGGCGGCGCGGCGGCGCTTGATCTGGCCGTTCTCAAGCGTCGCAACGCCGGCGCTGTCGTAGCCGCGATATTCCAGGCGCTTAAGCGCTTCCACCAGCCGGGGCGCGGCGGGGGCGTTGCCAAGAATGCCGATAATTCCACACATGCAGTCGTTCTCACAAAGCCCGCGTCATCCTGGGGCTCGGCGTGGCCGAGAACCCAGGACCCAGGGGCGAGCCCTGGGATGACGGAAGGTGGAAATGTCCCGGCGCCCTCATGCACGCCAGGCCATTGATTTGCACCTCAATTAGTCTTTCAACATGCGACGGTTTCCAGGACGGTGCGAGTATGACGCGAGCTTATTTCGGGACGGACGGCATTCGGGGCACGGCTAACCGCTTCCCTATGACGCCGGAAGTGGCCCTGCGCGTCGGCCTTGCCGCTGGCAAGCGCTTCATGTCGCACGATGATCGCCGCCATCTGGTGGTGATCGGCAAGGATACGCGGCTCTCCGGGTACATGCTGGAGCCGGCGCTGACGGCGGGGTTCACTGCGGCCGGTATGGATGTCGTGCTGTTTGGCCCGCTGCCGACGCCTGCAGTGGCGATGCTGACGCGCTCGTTGCGGGCCGATTTGGGCGTGATGCTCTCGGCCAGTCACAACAAGTACGCCGATAACGGCATCAAGTTGTTTGGGCCGGACGGCTACAAACTCTCTGACGACGCCGAGACCGAGATCGAGCAGCTGATGGACAAAAAGCTCGACGAGCATTTGGCCGATCCCGCCAAGCTCGGCCGCGCTCGCCGTATTGACGATGCGCAGGCGCGTTACGTCGAGATCGTCAAGGCGACGTTCCCGAAGCGGCTGACGCTGAAAGGTCTGCGCATCGTGATCGATGCCGCCAATGGCGCCGCATACAAAGTCGCGCCGGTCGCGCTCTATGAACTCGGCGCCGAGGTGATCAAGATTGGCGTCGAGCCGAACGGCGAGAATATCAACGAGGAAGTCGGCTCCACAGATACGCGCGCGCTGCGCGCCAAAGTGCTGGAGACGCGCGCTGATCTTGGCATCGCACTCGATGGCGATGCCGATCGTGTCGCTATCGTGGATGAGAAGGGCCACCTCATTGATGGCGATCAGCTGATGGCGCTGATCGCCAAGAGCTGGAAAGAGGCCGGCACGCTGAAGAAGCCAGGTATCGTCGCCACGGTGATGAGCAATCTGGGGCTCGAGCGCTATCTGGAAAGCCTGAAGCTGAAGCTTGAGCGCACGGGCGTGGGCGATCGCTACGTTGTCGAGCAGATGCGCGCCAAGGGCTACAATGTCGGCGGCGAGCAAAGCGGCCATATCATCCTCAGCGATTTCTCGACCACTGGCGATGGCCTGCTCGCGGCGCTGCAGGTGCTGGCGGTGATCGTGCAGAGCGGCAAGCCTGCGAGCGAGGTGCTGAAGCTGTTCGAGCCGGCGCCGCAAATCTTGGAAAACGTGCGCTACGAAAAAGGTAAGCCCGACCCGATGCTGGCGGCAGCTGTGAAGGATGCGATCAAGGCGGCCGAGGCGGCTTTGGTCGGCAAGGGGCGCTTGTTGGTGCGCAAGAGCGGCACTGAACCTTTGGTGCGGATCATGGCCGAAGGCGACGATGAGAAGCTCGTCCGCCAGGTCGTTGGCGATGTGAAGACAGCGGTCGTGGAGGCGGCGAAGGCGGCTTAGCGGAACGAAGCAACGCCGGCGCCGTTAGCCGTCATGAGCTACCGAATCGAATATCTCACAGAAACCACGGACGAGGGCACTGTCTGTCATTCTATGCAGTCGAGCTGTGCCGATCTCGACTCTGTCGAGCGCGAGGCCTTTGCTAATGCCGATATGGCCAAGGACCGCTACGGCGCGACCGGGTTTCAGATCAGGCATATGAATGCTGTCGACAAGGTCGTCGCGATCGCCGAATTCGACGACTAACGCGGCCCACCCGGGAGCCTAACCACCCCCGAACCTGACACAGATTGGCGCCAAATTGACGGCGTTATTCAAGTGCCGCTCAGCTTCATCCCGCTAGCTTTCTCGTCATCGGGGCGACGAGGGCCGCTCCCGCAGAGTTAGCAGGAGCAAGTACCATGAAGCGTTTCCTTATCGCCGTCAGCGCCGCGGCTCTCATGACCACCATGAGCATCGGCGCCGCCTCGGCTCAAAACCGCACCGTGATCAGCCAGTACGGCCGCGATAACGGTGTCGCCGCCTCCCAGCAAGGCACGCGCAACGAAGGCCGCGTCGAACAAAACGGCCGTTCGCACTACGCTCGTGCGGTTCAATCAGGCCGGGATAACTTCCTGCGGATGAACCAGGGCGGAACGCGCAACAGCGCCACGACCGAACAAGCGGGTAACAACAACCTCGCCGTCACCGGTCAGGAAGGCCGCCGCCTCGACGCTGCGATCTACCAATCGGGTAACGGCAACATTTCGGGCATCGCCCAGATCGGCAACGGCTCCATTGCCACCACCGATCAGGCAGGCCGCAACAACACCACGGGCGTGATCCAAGTTGGCAACAACCAAGATGCGAGCGTCGTGCAACGCGGGACCGGCAACATCTCGGTCGTCATCCAAGGTGGCCCGTAACACGTCGGAGCTAAGTTTGGAGGGGCGCCTCGCGCCCCTCCGTTCTCCTCGGGAGTAATGGCAATGCGTCGTCTCTTAGTCACCACAGCGCTGTTCGGCATTATCGCCGCCTGCGCTGCTGCAAGCGAACCTGCAACCCCTGCAGCGCTTTCAGAACAACCCGTCGTGCAAACGGCCGAGTTGGCCGGGGCGATCGACGCAGCGCCTGCCGCGTATGCGCCAGCTCCGTCAGCTTCCTACACGCCAGCATCGTATGCGGACGATATTTCGTGCGACATTGATGTGCGCCGCACCCGCGGCGGCGTCGCCCTCGAAGCCCAAGCCTTTGGCTTCGATTCACGAGACGCGCTTGAGTACGACTTTGTCGTCACCAAGAGCGGCCCGGGCGGCGACTCGGACATCCAACAAGGCGGCGAAATCAGCGAGCCTTCGCTCGGCGCCGTCGAACTTAATATGGCTTCCCGCGACCGTTATCGCGCCCGTCTGGTGGTGAGCGATGCGCAAGGCGAAGTCTGCAGAACTGAGGTGCGGTCATGAAAAAGTTCTTTGTCGGTGCAGCTGCGGCCATGATGGCGTTCAGCATGATGCCGGAAGCAGCTTCAGCTCAAGGTCTGTTCGCCCGCGCCAATCGCGTGACAGTGGAGCAACACGGCAATGGCAACGGCGCTGCTGTAGCGCAGAATGGCCGGGCTAATGTCGGCGGCGTTATCCAGCGCGGTAACGGCCAAACCGGTATCGTGCAGCAAACCGGCAACAACAATGTCGGCGGCGTCAATCAGCGCGGCAATAACAACACCGGCACGCTTGTGCAGGATGGAAACAACAACGCCGGCTGCCTGCTCCAACGCGGTAACAATCTGAACGGCGAAGTCTATCAGAACGGCAACGACCGCGGCATTTACCTGCAGACCAACAGGACTGCGATGGTGTTGCCTGCGGGCCGGATGATGGTTCGGGCTTGCGCCGGCGGCTAATCGACAGCGCGCTTGGGTCTCTGCGGACCCAGGCGCGTTTCTTTTAGCGCAAACGCTTCAGCCAAGCGGCGGTGCTGGCGTCGGCATTGGCCGGCGCGGCGCCGCCTTCGAGCGCTGGGAGTAGCGCGTTCGCCATTTCCTTGCCGAGCTCGACGCCCCATTGGTCGAACGGATTGACGCCGGCGAGGACGGCCTGCGCAAAGGTGCGATGCTCATAAAATACCAATAGGGCGCCCAGCGCTTCGGGCGACAGAGCATCGAGCGCCATCATTGTCGAAGCGCGATTGCCTGGGAACGCGCGATGCGGGGCCAGCCGGTCGGCCTCCGCCTCGCTCACGCCCTTCGCCAACATTTCCGCCTTTGCCTGCGCTTCGCTTTTGCCGGCCATTAGCGCTTGCGCCTGAGCGAGCGCGTTGGTGAAGACTTTGGCGCGGTGCGAGGGCGGGCCTTCTTGCGCGCCAGCGTTGACGATGAATTCGACCGGGATTTCCTGGACGCCCTGGTGCAGCAATTGGAAGAACGAGTGCTGCGCATTGGTGCCGGCCGCGCCCCAGGTGACGGCGCAGGCGGAGCGTTCGAGAACTTCGCCGTCACGCGTCACGCGCTTGCCGTTGGATTCCATTTCAAGCTGCTGCAGCCAAGCGGGAAGCAGGCGAAGCCGTTCGGCGTACGGGATCGCGGCGTATGAGCCGTGTCCAAGCGCTTCGCGGTTCCAGGTTTGTATGGCGGCTGAAAGCGCGGGAAGGTTCGCCAAGAATGGCGCGTCGCGAAAATGCGCGTCCATTTCGCCGGCGCCCGCAAGCAGCCGCTCGAACGCATTATCCTTCAGAGCTAGCGCGCACACGAGACTGACGCTCGACCACAGCGAATAGCGCCCGCCGACCCAATCCCAGAACGCAAACACGTTCTCCGCGGGCACGCCCCAAGCGATCGCCTTCTCAGGCGCTGCCGTGGCTGCGGCGAGATGCGCTGGGCCCCAGGCGCGCACAAACTCGGCGTTGGCGAGCGTTTCCTGCGTGGTGAAGGTTTTCGAGACGACGATCAGCAGCGTGCGTTTGGGATCCAAGCCCTTGATCGCATCGGCGACGTCTGCGCCATCGACATTCGCTGCGAAGCGCACTTCGAGGCCGGCATGCGTCAGCGGCCGAAGCGCGTCCATGACCAGACGCGGCCCGAGATCGGAGCCGCCAATGCCGAGATGCACAATGGCGTCGATCTGTGGCCGGATGCGCGTTGCGAACGCGGCCATCTGCGCGTGTACGGCTTTCACCTCAGCCGGCGCATCTGGCGCACGCAGCCGCCAGTGCATGGCGGCGCGGCCTTCGGTGTTGTTGACGACCTCGCCGGCAAACATCTTCGCGCGCCAGCCGTCGAAGTCCGCCGCCTGCGCCAAAGCGCCGAGCGAGGCGAGGGCGGCGCTATCGATGCGCTGCTTAGAAAAGTCCGCGATCAGGTGCGGCGCTTCGTGGGTTAACGCGGCCACGCGGTTCGGGTCCGCGAACAAATCCAAGAGCTTCACATTCGCCAGCCGCGCGGCTTCGCGTGCGACATTGGCCCAGGCTTGCTTTGTGGCGGCGAAAGATGTGGCGTTCATGGGGGCTAGCCTCTAACAGGACGCGACGATGGCGACAATTCTTGTCACTGGCGGCGCCGGCTATGTCGGCTCGCACTGCTGCCTGGCGCTGAAGCGCGCCGGGCATGACGTCGTCGTTTACGATAATCTCTTCAACGGCCACGAGCGCTTTGTGAAATGGGGGGCGTTCGAGCGCGGCGACATTCGCGACAAGACGCGGCTGACCGAAGTTTTCGTCCGTCACAATCCGGACGCGGTCCTCCACTGCGCGGCTTTGATCGAAGTCGGTGAGTCGGTGAAATATCCCGATCGCTTCTACGACAACAACGTCACCGGCGCTTTGGTGCTGCTGGATGTGATGCGCGAGCAGGGCGTCGGCGCGTTCGTATTTTCCTCGACCTGCGCTACCTATGGCGAGCCGCAGCGTCTGCCAATGGATGAAACGCATCCGCAGCTCCCAGTCAGCCCCTATGGCTGGACCAAGCTGATGATCGAACGCGCCAGCCGCGATATAGCGGCGGCGTACGGGCTGAAGTTCGCGCACCTGCGTTACTTCAACGCCGCCGGCGCCTGCCCGGATGAAGGCATTGGCGAACGTCACGAACCAGAGACACACGCCATCCCGCTGGCGCTGTTCACGCTTTTGGGTCGGCGCGAAGGCTTCAAGATCTTCGGCCAGGACTGGGACACGCGCGACGGCTCGTGCCTGCGCGATTATGTGCACACGTTGGATCTCGCTGACGCGCACGTGCGCGCGGTGGAGCGCTTGCTGGGCGGCGGCGCGAGCTTGGCGGCCAACCTTGGCACCGGCGACGGCGTCACAGTGCTGGAACTTCTGGCGGCGATCGAGCGCGTCACTGGCAAGCGCGTGCCCGCCTCGCCCGCGCCGCGCCGCGATGGCGATGCGCCGGCTTTGGTGGCCGATACCGCATTGGTGAAGCGCGAGCTGGGTTGGACGGCGCAGCGGAGCATCGATCAGATCATCGCCGATGCTTGGCGCTGGCACGCGGATGTCGAGCCCCAGTTGTTCGTTTGACCATGCGCCATGTTCGACGCATCATTGAGCCCATGAGCAATTGGTCCCAGCACGTGGTGCTGGACGTTGAGGCGGACGGGCCATGCCCGGGCCTTTACAACATGATTTCCTTCGGCCTCGTGTCCGTCGCAAATCCCGCATTGAGCTATCGCGGCGAAGTCGCCCCCATTCTCCAGCACGCCGGCCTGGAAGCGGCGCGCAACATTGTCGGCGTTTCGTTCGAACAGCAGAAGACTTACCGCGGCCCTGAAGAGGTGATGGCCGAGGCGCGCGATTGGCTCACCGTTCTGGCGGGCCATCGGCGCGTCGTGATCTGGTCGGATAACCCAGCCTTCGATTGGCAATACTGGAATTGGTACTGCCACCGCTATCTCGGCGAGAATCCCGCCGGCTTCAGCGCGCGCCGCATCGGCGACATGGATGCCGGTCGGCTCGGCGAGCCGTTCAACACCAATTCTTGGAAGTCACGCCGGGAAACGCCGCACACGCATGACCCGGTAGACGATGCGCGCGGCAACGCCGAAGCGCTGCGCTGGATCCTGAGCGAAATGGGCGTGCCGGTCGATTAGGCGCGACCGACGCTCACGTATTTGAAACCCTTGGCGCGCATTTCATCTGGGCGATAGATGTTGCGCAGGTCGATCACGGTCGGCGACTTCAGCGCGTCCTTGATCCGGTCAAGATCGAGTGCACGGAACTGATCCCATTCGGTGATGATCACGACCGCATCGGCGTTTTGCACGCAATCATACGGGCCGGTCGCGAACGATACGTCCTTCAGCATGTGCTTGGCTTCGTTCATGCCTTCGGGATCGAACGCGCGGATTTTCGCGCCTTCGTCCTGCAAAGCGGGAACGATGTCGAGCGCCGGCGCGTCGCGCATATCGTCGGTGTTCGGCTTGAAAGTGAGGCCGAGGATGGCGATGGTCTTGCCCTTTAGATCGCCGCCGACGGCGTCGATGATCTTCTGAGCCATCTTCTGTTTGCGGGCCGAGTTCACGCGCACGGTCGCTTCAATGAGTTCGATCGGCGCATTGTTGTCGCGCGCGGTTTTCATCAGCGCGAGCGTGTCTTTCGGGAAGCATGAGCCACCGTAGCCGGGGCCTGCGTTCAGGAATTTACGGCCGATGCGGTTGTCGAGGCCGATGCCCTTGGCGACTTCCTGCACGTTGGCGCCGACTGCTTCGCAGAGATCGGCGATTTCGTTGATGAAGGTGATCTTCATCGCCAGGAAGCCGTTGCCGGCGTACTTGATCAGTTCTGATGTGCGCCGCTCAGTGAACACGATCGGCGTTTCGTTGAGCGAAAGCGGGCGATAGAGCTGGCGCATCACTTCGCGCGCGCGTTCATCATTGGTGCCGACGACGACGCGGTCCGGGCGTTTGAAATCGCCGATGGCGGCGCCTTCGCGCAGGAATTCCGGATTGGAGACGACGGCGAAATCGGCGCCGGGGTTCGTCTTCTTTATGATGGCCTCGACTTCGTCGCCAGTGCCGACCGGCACCGTCGATTTGTTCACGATCACCGTATAGCCGTTCATCAGGCCGGCGATTTCTTCGGCGGCGGCGTAGACATAGGAGAGGTCAGCGTGGCCATCGCCGCGGCGCGACGGCGTGCCGACTGCGATGAACACCGCGTCGGCATCGCGGATGGCGGCGGTCGGATCGGTGGTGAAGAACAGCCGGCCCTGATCGACGTTGTCTTTGACCAGTTCATCCAGGCCCGGTTCGAAAATCGGGATTTCGCCCTTTTGCAAGCGCGCGATCTTGCCGGCGTCCTTGTCGACGCACGTCACGGTGTGGCCGAAATCGGCAAAGCACGCGCCGGAAACCAGGCCCACATAGCCGGTGCCAATCATTGTAACGCGCATCGACTAGATCTCCTGATTGTAGGCGCCGACTTCCGCGAAGCGGGCCAGGCGCGGCTTCACTTCTTCGCGGAAGAGCGCCTTCATGTCGTCGTCGCTGGTCATGCTTTCAACCACGACCACCAGTTCGGGCTTGTTGCTCGAGGCGCGAACAAGCACCCAGGCGCCGTCCTCCAGCGTGACGCGCACGCCGTTGACGGTGTTCACGTCGCGGATCGAGCGGCCAAGGATTTTGCCGCCGCCGTCAGCAAACTTCTGATACTCGGCCACGACCTGATCGACGATGCCGTATTTTTTCTCGTCATCGCAATGCGGGCTCATGGTGAGCGAGGTGTAGCTCTTCGGAAGCGCATCCTTCAGCTCCGAGAGCTTTTTGCCCGGGTTGCGGTCGAGCATCGCCAGCACGGCCGCAGCCGCGACGATGCCGTCGTCATAGCCATGGCCGAGCGGGGGGCGGAAGAAGAAATGGCCGCTCTTTTCGAAACCGGCGAGGGCGCCGAGCTCGGTGGTGCGCCGCTTGATGTATGAGTGGCCGGTCTTCCAGTAATCGACCCGCGCGCCGTTGGCTTTCAGCACCGGATCGACGGCGTAAAGCCCCGTGGATTTCACATCCGCGACGAAAACGGCGTTCTTGTGCGTCGCGCTCAAATCGCGCGCCAGCATCAGGCCGACTTTATCGGCGAAAATCTCATCGCCCTTGTCATCGACGACACCGCAGCGATCGCCGTCGCCATCGAAACCGAGCGCGAGATCGGCGCCGTGCTTTTTCACCGCGGCCGCCATGTCATGCAGCATTTCGCTGTCTTCGGGGTTGGCGTTGTAGTTCGGGAACGTCCAGTCGAGCGCTGTGTGCAGATCGATCACCTCAGCGCCCATACGGCGCAGCGCTTCCGGCGCAAACGCGCCCGCCGTGCCGTTGCCGCAAGCCGCGATCACCTTGATCGGCCGCGAAAGCTTCACGCGCGAGGCGACGTCGGCGATGTGGCGCTCGCGCATGCCTTCGATGTGCTTGTAGGAGCCGCCACTGCGTTCTTTGTACCTGCCGCCGAGCACGATTTCTTTCAGCGCGCCCATTTCGTCAGGGCCAAACGTAAGCGGCTTGTTCGCGCCCATCTTCACGCCGGTCCAGCCGTTCTCGTTGTGCGAAGCGGTCACCATCGCCACGCACGGAATGTCGAGCGCGAATTGCGCGAAATAAGCAGTCGGTGAAAGCGCCAAGCCGATATCGTTCACTTCCATGCCGGCTTGCATCAAGCCGATGGTCAGCGCGTGCTTGATCGACTGCGAATAGAAACGGAAATCGTGGCCGACGACGATGCGCGGCGCGACGCCCATCTCATGCACCAAAGTGCCGAGACCCATACCCAAAGCCTGCACGCCGAGCAGGTTCAGCTCCGGCGCTTTGTCCGAACTCGGAATGCCAAACCACCAGCGAGCGTCGTACTCGCGAAAGCCCGTCGGCTTCACCAGGGGATAGGTCTCGAAGTCCGCGCTATTGGCGGCGAGGCTTGCGCGCGGCGCAGGCAGCATGGGTCAGGTTCCGTGGCGGCGGGAAGGATGCGGCGGTGTGAGCGAAAAGCCGCGAAAGTTCAATTGCCCGCTGCTCCTCAGGGGTGTGGCGTAACGCGAACTCGTGTGATTTCCAGGCCATAGGCTTGGTCTGTACCCGTGGAGAGCGCCCGCAGGCCGATGGCGTTTACGGCAAATTGGGCCGGCAGCTCGAACCGGAGGGTGGCGGGCTCGGAGGGGGCCTCCTGGCTCACCCACTCGGCAGGGCCGATGCCTTGCAGGCTGACGGCCATGCCGGTGGCGGCGTTGATGGGCAGCGGCGCGTAGGTAACCTCTATAGTGACGGACTTATCGTCGATCAGGGCGGCTTGTTCTGGGGTGAGCAGGAGGCGCGCACCTTGTTCGGCCGGGGTTGGCGGCGGCTGGTTTGGCAGCTGTGCAATCCGCAGCGTCTGCGCCCGGCCCCAGAAATCGCGGATCACCGTCATGTTCTGCTCGGCGCCGACGGCTGGCGAATTGAACGCCTCGCCCTCGAAGACTAACGAAGCGCCGTCCACCTGGGCCGCCACCGGCGCGGCTTCGCGCGGCCAGCCTTGCGGCCGGACGCTGACGGCGATCACCAGGACGGCGAAAACCAGGATCAGCGGGTAGAAGAGGAGCGGGTGGAAGAGCCAATTGCGCATTGGCCCTGGGTGTAGCGGCTAGGGCGCGCGCCTCCAAGGTCTTGACGGGCGCCGCCCATGCTGAAACTGGAGGCGCATGCCTTTCATCGCCCTTCTCCGCCACGGCCAGAGCCAGTGGAATCTCGAAAACCGCTTCACCGGCTGGGTGGACGTCGATCTGACTGCGGAGGGCGAGGCGCAGGCCCGCCGCTCGGGCGAGCTTTTGGCCAAAAGCGGCGTGCCGTTCGACAAGCTGTTCACCTCGGTGCAGACGCGCGCCATCCGCACCGGGAACATGGCGCTGGAGAACGCAAAGCTTTCCTGGCTCCCAATCGAGCGCAATTGGCGGCTGAACGAGCGCCATTACGGCGCGCTGACGGGGCTCGATAAGGCCGAGACCGCCGCCAAGCATGGCGAGGAGCAAGTGAAGGTGTGGCGCCGCTCTTACGATACGCCGCCGCCGCCTTTGGACGCGGGCAGTGAGTTCGATTTCTCCAAGGACCGCCGCTATTCGGGGGTCGCTAATTTGCCGGCGACGGAGTCGCTGAAGCTCACGCTCGAACGTGTGCTGCCGTATTGGAACGAGGCGATCGCGCCGGAGCTGAAGGCGGGCAAAAATCTCATCATCGCGGCGCACGGCAATTCGCTGCGCGCCATCGTGAAGCACTTGTTCGGCGTGCCGGACGATCAAATCGTTCACGTCGAGATGCCGACCGGCAATCCGTTGTTGATCGAGCTTGATGCGAGCCTGAAGCCGATCGCGGCGCGTTATCTGGACGAAGCGCGCGCGGAAAAACTGCCTCCGTTTCCGGGATGACTGACGCCTCTTTGATGCAGCGCGCGCTTGATCTTGCGGCGCCGATGATCGGGCGAACGGGCGACAATCCTGCTGTTGGGTGTGTGTTGGCGCTTGGCGACGCCGTATTTGGCGAAGGCGTGACTGCCGAAGGTGGGAGGCCGCACGCGGAGGAGCTGGCTATTGCGGCGGCTGGCGGGGCGGCGGCGGGGCTCACCGCTTATGTAACACTTGAGCCGTGCGCTAAACGCAGTGCTGGCGGCGTCGCGTGCGCGGATCGGTTGATCGCGGCAGGTGTTGCGCGCGTGGTGATCGCTGCGCGTGATCCACACCCGAATGCGAACGGCGCCGGCATCGAGCGCATGCGTGCCGTGGGGATCGAAATTGAGATCGGCGTGTTGGATGCCCAGGCGCGCGCCCAGAACGCAGTGTTCTTTGCGAAGTGGGGTTCAACATAGCAGGGAGCGTGGCGCGTTCCGTGAGCTATGCTGACTTGGGCCAAACGCTGAGGATGGTCGGGCCATCGAAATAGTCGCGCCAAATAGTGATGCGGTCGTCGTGAACCTCAAACACTCCAGTCACCGGTAGTTCGACCCAGCCATCCTTCAAGCGGTGCCTGTCGAGGCGCTCGACAAACACGACTGCGCCATCGGCGGCGCTGCGCTGAATAAGAATTTCGTTTTCGAGGGTGGGGGCAAAGAACGGCTCTAGAAGCGCGCGGATTCCAGCCGGTCCGTAAACGGTGGGAAGCACGCCTGGATTAGCGTATTCGCAGTTTTCAGCTACGCAGCTCAACGCCGTATCGTAGTCGCCCACCTCCATTGCTTTCAGAAACGTGCGAATGACGATGATTGAGGCTTCCGACATGACGCAACCCTTTTTTGGCAGCGGGACGAGCGTAAATCTCTGCCGTCCGTCGGCAATTACCTCAAAGGTAATCGTTGGCGCGAGGTGCGAACGCGTCGTGAGCTGTCGATAATTCAGATCGCTTTGGGCTTGCGTGACACAATAAACACCGTGAGCCCAGCGAGGCCGATAGCAGCCGCAATTGACGCCCATGCCGCGAGGGGATTTCCAGTGCGCTCCGCTACGAACACCGCGATCAGCCCCCAGATCACCGGCAGAGGGTAGGCGAACGCGCGTGAGCGCACGAAGACGAGGGACGCAACAGCGACGCAAATGGCGAGGCCGGACAGCGCCCAGAAATTTGCGTTGGCGTTCTGAATGAAGCCTTCGAGGGTCAAAACAACGAGTGTGTTGAGACCAGTGGCGAGCGTCAGCCATCCCGCCAATAGCGCAAGCGGCGTCACAACGAGCCACGCGTCGCGCGCTTTAGCGGTCGTCCGCGAAACGCCCAACAACGGAACGATGAGAGAAAACGCCCCAAGCGCGATGAGTCCGACGGTCGCCCAGCGCAAATCACTTCCCGCAGCCACCAACCACGCCGCTACGCAAAGACACGCCACCACAGACGGCCACGCGAAGCGCTTGAGAAGCGGTTCGGATGCCAAGCCTGGAATGAACTGGTAGATGCCGTAGGCGAGCAAGCCCGCATAGATGGGCCCCCAAATCGCGAAGGCATACCCAGCCGCGCGCAACGTCGTTGAACCCGCTTCGGAGAATTCGGCGGCCGTGAGGCCCAGCACTCCGGCGTACTGCGCGAAAGGCATTCCAACTGCGGCAAGTGCAGAGGCGAGCACAATCGTGCGGCGGACCCATTGAGCGTTCATGCGGCTATCCCAAATGCAATTGTACGGCACCTGAACTCGCGGAGATCAGTTGGGTTGCCGATCCCCGTTATTGACGCCTATTTCACAGGCTGGCGGAGGTCCGCACGTCTTCGCCGACTAGCGCCCCACGATGAGCGGATCGCCTTCTTTGAGGAGGGCGTCGAAGTAGGCGATGGTCTTTTGTAGGCCGTCGCGCAGCGCGACTTTGGGCTGCCAACCGAGGAGCTCTTTGGCTTTCGTGATGTCCGGTTGGCGTTGCTTTGGATCGTCGCTCGGGAGCGGACGATAAACGAGCTTTGATTTGGCGCCAGTGAGATCGATGACGTTCTCAGCCAATTGCTTGATCGTGAATTCGGTCGGGTTGCCAAGATTGATCGGGCCGGGAAGGTCGCCGCCCTTGTCCATGAACGCCATGAACGCGTCGATCAGATCGTCAACATAGCAAAAACTGCGCGTCTGCGCGCCGTCGCCGTAGAGCGTGATGTCCTCGCCCTTCAGCGCTTGGACGATGAAGTTGGACACCACGCGCCCATCGTTCGGGTGCATGCGCGGGCCGTAGGTGTTGAAGATGCGGGCGACGCGAATGTCGAGTTTGTGCTGGCGATAATAGTCGAAGAAGAGCGTCTCGGCGCAGCGTTTGCCTTCGTCGTAGCAGGAGCGGATGCCGATCGGATTGACTCTGCCCCAATATTCTTCCGGCTGCGGATGCACGTCGGGATCGCCGTACACTTCCGACGTCGAGGCCTGAAAAATGCGCGCACGCAGGCGCTTGGCGAGGCCCAGCATGTTGATGGCGCCGTGGACGCTCGTCTTCGTCGTCTGCACCGGGTCGTGCTGGTAGTGCACGGGCGAGGCGGGGCAGGCGAGGTTGTAGATCTGATCGACCTCGACATAGAGCGGGAAGGTCACGTCGTGGCGCAAGAATTCGAAGTTCGGCTTGCCGATCAGGTGGGCGATGTTGCGCTTCCTGCCGGTGAACAAATTGTCGGCGCAGACGACATCGTCGCCACGCGCGACGAGGCGATCGCAGAGGTGCGAGCCGAGAAAACCGGAGCCACCGGTTACCAGAATACGTCGTTCGAACATCGCCTCTCCTTAGGGGGATGCGCCCAGGCCGTCCATATCGGGCCTGGCGCAGGCTTTCGGGGCAGCTGACGACCTGTCGTTGCTAGACCGTACTAGGCCAAAGGTCCGGCATGCGTTGCTGTGTCTGATAGCGTACATAAAGATATCCGGAATCGGCGCAGCTTCGTGTTCGCTGGTTTTGAGGCGCGTTCGGCGCCGATTACGCATCCGCTGGGCCACATGTCATCTAAACCGACGAACGTCGAAGAGTTTTCAAAGCTGGCGTGCAAGCTGGCCGACACGGGACGGTTTGCCAACGCGCTCACCGTTCGCGCTGCACTGGGCTACTGGCCGGACACGTTGCATTGGTGGACGGACGGTTTGGAATGGCTGGTTGAAGGCCGATGCCGGCGCGCTGAGATGGCGGACTCGCTCACTGGCGCAAACCTAGGTGCTGCTGAAGACGCGCTTTTATCTGCGCGGCCGGGTTGAGCGGAATGTTCGGGGCAGTCACGGGCGTTCAAATCGGCTAGAGTGCGCGCCGGCGCCCGACCCTTCGGCGCGTCGGTGCTCGGATACACACATGATCGAAGCCTTTGGCTGGAGCGACGCGCTTCGGGCCACGTTCGCGCCGCATGCCGCGGCCGGGCTCGTGCCGGCGCGGGTGGTGGCGCACCATCGCGGGCTGTGGCGGCTGATGACCGAGGCGGGCGAGTGCGTCGGGCGCTTGAGCGGACGCTTTGCGGCCGAGGCGAAGCAGGGTGAACATCCTGTGGTCGGCGATTGGCTGGCGATCGACCGGGCCGAGGCCAGCGGCGATGCGCTGATCCACGCTTTGCTGCCGCGCAAGAGCACATTCTCGCGCCGCGCGGCGGGCGGCGTCGGCGTGCAGGTGGTCGCGGCAAATGTCGATGTCGCGTTCCTGGTTGCGGGGATGAACAACGATCTCAATCCGCGCCGGCTCGAGCGCTATCTGGTGGCCGCGCGCGATAGCGGTGCGAGGCCGGTCATCGTGTTGACGAAGGCGGATCTGAGTGCGGACGCGGACGCTGAGTGGCAGGCGGTGGTCGACATCGCTGCGGGCGCGCCGGTGGTGACGCTTTCTGCGCTGACCGGGGCCGGGCTTGGCGCGCTCGACCAATGGCTGCAGCCGGGCGTCACAGCGGCGCTGTTAGGCAGCTCCGGCGCAGGCAAGTCTACATTGCTCAATGCGCTCGCTGGCGCGGAGCTCATGTCCACCGGCGCGGTGCGCGAGGACGATGAGCGCGGGCGCCATACGACGACGCATCGCGAACTGTTTCGTCTGCCCAGCGGCGCGTTGTTGATCGACACGCCCGGCATGCGCGAGCTTGGCTTGGTCGCGGACGATGCGGCGCTGGATGAAAGCTTCGCCGACGTGCTGGGGCTTTTTTCGCAGTGCAAGTTTTCAAACTGCACGCACGGTGGCGAGCCGGGCTGCGCCGTGCAGGCGGCGTTGGAAGATAAGAGTTTGGCTGCGGAGCGCTGGGATTCGTATCAAAAGCTGCAGCGTGAATTGGCGTTCGAGGCGCGCAAAGGAAATCCCGCACTGGAAGCGGCGGCGCGCATGAAGTGGAAGCAAGTCAACAAAGCGCAGCGCGATAAATATCGCCACCGCGAGGATAATGAAGAGGGCTAGGCGCTGACGATAAAGCTCACGGTGGTCGTCGCTGAGCCGCCGATGTTGAGCGTTTGCACTGTTCGCGCGCCGTCCACCTGATAGTCGCCCGCTTTTCCGGAGACCTGCTTTGCAGCATCGAGCGCCATGCGGACGCCGGTCGCGCCGACGGGATGGCCGAGGCCGATGAGGCCGCCGCTCGGGTTGATCGGTAATTTGCCGCCCATGGCGATGTCGCCGGCTTCGATAGCCTTCCAGCTTTCGCCCGGCGCAGTGAGGCCGAGATGGTCGATGGCCATGTATTCAGTGGCGGCGAAGCAATCGTGGGTTTCGACTGCGTCGATCTGATCGAGCGCAACGCCGGCGCGGGCGCGCGCGTCTTCGATAGCGCGCCGCATTTGTGGGAAAACATAAGGCTGATCGGCGCTGGCGCGGACTTTGTTGGCGAACGCGATCGGGGCCGAGCGATGACCCCAGCCTGTGATGCGCGGAATGCTTTCGAGCCCCACGCCGCGCTGCTTGGCGTAAGCGGCGGCGCGTTTTTCTGATGCGAGGAAGATTACGGCGCTGCCGTCAGTAATCTGGCCGCAATCCATCTTGCGGGTGCGGCCGACGACGATGGGGTTGACCTCGTCGTTCTCGGTGAAGCTCTCCGGCGCGAATGTGTATTTGCGCGTCTGGGCGTTTGGGTTGCGCTTGGCGTTGGCGAAGTTGTTTTCGCTGATCGCCATCAGGTGGCGATAGTCGAGGCCGTAGCGCTGCTCGTACTCGTCGGCGAGATCGGAGAAGGCTTTCGGCCACGCGAACGGCGTGTCGAGATATTCGTATCCGGCCCAAGCGGCGGCGCCGAGATTGCGCGCGGCTTGTTCGCCCGAGACGTTGCGCATCTGCTCGATGCCGACGACGCATGCGAGATCGTAGCGGCCGGCTTCGATCTCGCTAGCGGCTGCGAGTATAGCGACGCTGCCAGAGGCGCAGGCGGCTTCGTGGCGCGCGGTTGGCATGCCGTTGAAGTCCGGATGCGCGAGCGCGAAGAAGCCGCCGAGCAAGCCTTGGCCGGCGAAAAGCTCGCCTGCGAAATTGCCGACATGACCGGATTCGATGTCGCTTGGTTCGAGATCGACGGCGGCGAGGCCTTGGCTGATGGTTTCGGCGAACGCGGCGGCAGTGTCCCAGCCTTTGCGCGTCCAATTGTCGGCGAAATCGCTCTGCCAGCCGCCGAGTATGTAGGTCATGGGACTTTCCGTTCGCGCAGGAATTCGCGGCTGGTCCAGCAGGCGTGGGTGCCGGAGCAGATTTTGTGCGGCAGCGCGATGCGGGCGACGGGGCCGGCGGTGATGTTCTTGGCGTCGAGGATCACGCACTCGGACGTGCCGCGATTTTCATCGATGACGAAGCTGACGAGATAACCGTCGTCCTCATCCTTGCCGCCGATGCGCGGCGCGAATGGAGATTCGCTGCCATAACGGCCGTCGCCGAGTTCGTAGCTTTCGGAGGTTCCGGTTTCGAGGTCGTGCTTGACGATGCCGGTGAACAAGAACCAGCCGGGCTTTGATGTGGTGGAGTACGCGTAGCGATATTTGCGGCCGCCATAGCGATTGTTGATGGTGCCGAATTCCAGGACGCGCGGATCGAGATTCTGCTCGGTGGTTTCGCCGGTTTTGAGATTGAAGCGCCAGCGGTGCAGGCGCGACTGGAACGAGTGCTCGTCCAGATGGCCCATCATGTGCTCATACCCCTCCGGCGCGTCCTTGAATTTGCCGGGCTCCGGGTTGGACTGGAAATAACCGTCGAGCACGATCTCGTCGCCGTCTTCGTAGGCGTTGGTCCAGTGCAGCACGAACGTGGGCGCCGCCTCGAACCAGCGGATCTCGCCGTCGCCGCGGCGCGGCACGATGGCGAAACGTGATGGCAGTTCGCGGTGCATGCGCACGACGTGCATGTTGTTCTGCAACATCGCCGCATCCCAGAAGAGCGGGAAGTCGTTCAGGATGACGTAGTTTTCGGTGAAGGCCATGTCGTGCGGCAGGCGCGGGCCGGGCAGCGGCACCGGGCGATAGTGCGTGAGCTTGTTCTCCGCATCGACGACGCCGAAATGCATGTGGGGCGCGTGCTTCGAGTAGTTGAAGAACATCAGCTCGCCGGTGCGCTCATCCACCTTCGGATGCGCGGAGACGCCGTCGAGCGGCCCCCAGTGCGCGACGCCCTCCGTCTCCAAAGTCTCTGCGTTCACGACATAGGCTTCGCCGCACTGGTAGAATGTCGCGAGCGCTTTGCCGGCGTGCACTATGACGTCAGTCGAAGCAGAATCCTTCAAGCTGCCATGCGCGCCGAAACCTGGGCGCTTTGAGAGCTCCGCGCGCTCCATGAGGCCGGCCCAGAGCGAGCCTTTGGCCTCCTGTTCGGCCTGGAAGCAGCGCGTGCGTACGAAGCGGTTGCGGTAATTTGCTTTGCCGTTCTGGAAGGCGATTTGGTGCAGCATGCCGTCGCCGTCGAACGGGTGGTAGCGGCCGATCGGCTGGTGGATTTGGTTCTCGGTATTGCGCAGATAGATGCCGTCAATGTCCGTGGGGATCGCCCCTTCGATCACCTCAAGTTCGATCGCGTCCACCTCTTCGTGCAGCGGCGTCCAGGCGCCGTTGAGGTAAGGGTGGTTCGACGGCTTCAGCGTCGTGACGATGGGTTTGTGGCGGGTGAGCTGCATCCGGGGATGATTGCCCACCGCCGCCCGGATCACAACCCGTCAGAGCGCCGCCAGCGCCGCCCGCGTTTGATCGTCGGCGGGGAAGAGGAGTTCTAGGCGTATGTCGCGGATGGTGACGTCCTCGGTGGTGCCGAAATGAGCGATGGCAGAGAGGAAGCTGAGCGGGCCAGCTGGTGAGTTTATGATCAGCGGCAGCAGCGGGCGGCGTGGCGCGGTTGCGCTTGCCGGTGCAAAGCGCGCGCAGGCGCGTTCTAGCATGCCCAGCAACTCGGCGAACACCGGATCGTCACCCGCTTCCAGCGCTTCCATTTGCATCCGCGATTGCAGTTCGCCGAGCACTTCGGCGTAATTGGCGATCAGCGCCTCGGCCTGCGGGCTCTGTGTCATCATGCGGACGATGTTGTTCTCGCCGGCGCCACCAAGCGCGTCGAGCAGCGCACGCGCGCTGGCATTGGCTTCGAGCACGGTCCAGTGACGGTCGACCAACATGGCCGGATAGGGCGCATGGCGAGCGATCATGTCGTTGAGGATGGCGCGGAACGGGCTGAGTGATTCCGAATCGAGCGGTGACGCCGGAAACGCGGGCGTAAAGCCCGCAGCCTGAAGCAGGCCATTGCGCGCTTGCAGCGGCAGCAGCAGCGCAGCGCCAAGTTGCAGAACCATGTCGCGGCTCGGCTGCGCGCGGCCGGATTCCAGAAACGAAACGTGCCGCGAGGAAACGTCGCTGGCGAGCGCGAGATCGAGCTGGCTCATGCGGCGGGACGAACGGAAACGGCGCAGCGCCGTGGCGAACGCAGAGGGCTCTCGCTTCTGGGTGTCGGTGAGCATGCGGCATCGTCGCCGCCGCCGCGCGGCTTGTCCATTACCTCCGAGGTAATTGCGAGGCTTACGCGCCGGTGATCGGATCGCCCCATTGAAAAGGAGACGATCATGCAAGGTCTGTGGGCGAACTGGATGAAGGTGTGGTGCTGGGGCGTGTTCGCTTTTGGCGTGGTGTTGGCGACGGCGGCCGTGCCGCCGATCGATGGCTTGGTGCGTACGCTTTACACGCTGTTCAGCGGCGGCGGCGAAAACGCGGCGGCGTTCGACACCAATCCCATGCGGTTTGGGCTCGGCCTTCAGGGCGCGCTGACGATGGGGTGGGCGCTCACCATGCTAGCCGCGATCCGCACCGGCGCGCCGATCTGGGGTGAACTCACGGCCGCAGTGTTGATTTGGTACGTGATCGATAGCGCGATTTCGGTGGCGACCGGCTTTGCGCTGAACGCTGTGTCCAACACGGTTCTGACGATCGCGTTTTTGATCCCGGTGCTGGCGTCAGGCGCTTTGAAGCAGCGCGTGGCTCGGGCGGGTTAGGGCAAGGGCGGGATCGGGCGAAGCTTTGGTCGCTTTGCGTGGATGAACGCCGCAGCCCCGTCATCCCGATCCCGCCGCCTTACCTGATCTGGGAAGGGCTGGCGCGAACCATCGTGACTAGGGTCACTTGACGCGCGCGGCCCCGCACGTGCGCACAGGACGCATGCGCTAGCGCATTGGCGGTGGGACCTTTGCGGGCGTTGAGCGCTTGAGTGTGTACCGCGAGGCTCGCGATGATTTTCATCCCGCCATTGACGCGATTGCATCGGCGTACTGCGCCGTGCACCCCACTTTTCAGGACACAGTCCCATGACCGAACAAAAAAAGAATATCGTCGATACGGCGATGGCGGCCGGCTCTTTCACGACGCTGGCGAAGGCGCTTACTGCGGCGGGTCTCGTAGATACGCTGAAAGGCGCTGGTCCGTTTACGGTATTTGCGCCCAACGATGCGGCGTTCGCGAAGCTGCCTGCCGGCACGCTCGACGCGCTCATCAACGCGCCGAGCAAGGAGAAGCTAATTGCGCTGCTGAAGCTGCACGTGATCTCCGGCAAGGTGATGTCAGCAGAGATCAAGGGCAAGTCGATCGCGCCGCGCTCGCTGCAGGGCGAGGATTTGCGGATCGATGGCGCTAATGGCGTCACCGTGAATGGATCGAAAGTTGTGACGGCCGATGTCGATTGCAGCAACGGCGTCATCCATGTGATCGACACCGTGATCATGCCGCACGCAGAGCGCGCCGCCGCCTAATGAGATTGATGAAGCGCTCGGCTCACGCCGGGCGCTTCGTTGGCTAGCGTAACTTCGAAATCGTTAGCCCATCCGCTTTGGCGCGGTCTTTGATTGATTCTTCGCTGCGTGTGAGGGCTTTGGCGATCGCTTTCAGCGACATGCCTTTGCCGGCGAATTGGTGGAGCTTTTGGATTTCGTCCTGCCGCCAAGGTTGGCGATGACGCTCGAACTTCTCGCCGGCCATCTCTATTCCGCCGCGAACGCGGTGCGCTTGGCGAGCTTGTCGAAGTCGACGAGGTCGCGAACCAAATCTTCCAGCTGATCGAACGGCACCATGTTGGGGCCGTCGCTAGGTGCGTTGTCCGGATCGGGGTGGGCTTCGAGGAACACCATCGCAACACCGATGGCCACCGCTGCGCGCGCCAGGATCGGCACGAACTGACGTTCGCCGCCGCTGGTTTCTCCGCGTCCGCCCGGCTGTTGCACCGAGTGCGTGGCGTCGAACACGACCGGCGCGCCGAAGCTTTTCATGATCGGGATCGAGCGCATATCGGAGACGAGCGTGTTGTAGCCGAAGCTCGCGCCGCGCTCACACGCCATGACATTGGGATTGCCGCTGTCGGTGATCTTGGCGATCACGTGCTTCATGTCCCAAGGGGCTAGGAACTGGCCCTTCTTGACGTTGATCGGCTTGCCGGTTTCGGCGGCGGCGACGAGCAAGTCAGTCTGACGGCAGAGGAAGGCGGGGATCTGCAGCACGTCCACGACTTCGGCGACTTCGGCGCATTGCTCGGGCAGGTGGACGTCGGTCAGCACCGGCACGCCGATCTTCTTGCGGATTTCCTCGAAGATGGGCGCCGCTTTATCGAAGCCGGCGCCGCGCTTGGTGCTGAGGCTGGAGCGGTTGGCTTTGTCGAAACTGGTTTTGTAGATGAAGCCGGCGCCGGCGCGCTTGAACACGTCGCGCAGGAACTCCGCCGTTTCGAGCGCGTGTTCGCGGCTCTCGAGCTGGCAGGGTCCGCAGATGAAGGTAAGCGGCAAATTGTTGCCGATCTCGAGCGGGGTGGATTCCACGCGCGGTACGCGAATGACGGAAGCGGGCTGCATCAAAATCCTCGGAGGCGTTCCCCAGACATAGGCCCGGACAGGAACCGGCTCAACTGCGCTGAAGCGCCTGACAGGCATGAATTAGCGGTCAGGTGAGCGCAATTCGTTTGTTTCTATCCCGGCTATTGGGCGGGGTTATGGCCTAGCGCGAGATCAGGCTCTTCAGCGCGGCCTCTGGGGTGGCGCCTTCCGTATGGATGCGGCCCCAGAGGCCTAGGAAAAGCAGCGGCCAGCGCAGGGCTTTGTGTGCGTCGTCGGCGAAGATCATGCGGATGGTCTCGGCGCTGGCGGCGGCGCGGACGGCTTCGACGCCGGCTAGGCTCGAACCCAGTTCAGCCGCGCGCGGTGCGATCCATGCCGCGACCGGGACGGTGAAGCCCTTTTTCTTGGCCCACGGTTCGGCGGCCGGGCAGTGGCGCTCCAACCAGGCGCGCAGCAGATATTTGCCGAAGCGGCCGCGGACTTTGAGATTGTCAGGCAGGTTGAACGCGAAGGCTGCGACTTCCGGATCGAGGAACGGCGTGCGGCCTTCCAGACCGTTGGCCATCAAGCAGCGATCGAGTTTCAGGAGCAAATCGTTCGGCAGCCAAGTGGCGATGTCGGCGGCCTGAGATTGCTGGAGCGGTGTAAGTTGGAGCGCCGGCCGCTGGCCCGCTGCTGTACGCCACGCGTTGATCGCTTCTGGGCCGAGCACTGCATCCGTCTGCGGTTCGGCTGGCCGCCCGCCCAGCCATGAAGGGCGCAGGGCGCGGCGATAGCGCGAATAGCCGGCGAACAATTCGTCGCCGCCTTCGCCGGTGAGCACCACGGTGAGCCGCGCCTTCGCGGCTTCGGCTAATTTGTACGTCGGCAAGCAGGCGTAGTCGGCGACGGGATCGTCCATCGCCCACGCCACCAGCGGCGCGATGCGCCAGAAATCCTCCTCGCCGAAACTGACATCGTTCCAATCGAGCTTCAGCGCATTGGCCACGCGCTCGGCTTGGCCGCGCTCATCGCGCGCTTCCGGCACATCGAAGCCGCACGTGTAAGCGACGACCGGACGCGTGTTGAGCCGCGCCATCATGGTGGCGACAGCGGCGCTGTCGATGCCGCCGGAGAGGAAGAGGCCATAGGGGACGTCGGAGCGTTGGTGGACGCGGATCGAGTCTTCGAGCACGCGGTCGAGTTGCGCGATGGGATCGTCAGCGCCGCGTGCGGGCGCGGACGGCGGGATCGCCGCACGCACGCGATGGCTCTTTGGCACGCCGTTCACAATTTCGATGATCTCGCCGGGCTCCAGGCGGATTACGCCCGGCCACGCCGTCTCATTCTCCAGCGTGTAATTCAGCGCCGCGACTTGTTTTGAAATCTCCGGGCGCACTTGCGCTTGTCCAAATGAGCGCGGCTCCGACGAGAACGCCACTGCGCCGTTCTGCGCGCGGATGTAGAGGGGCTTGATCCCGAACGGATCGCGCACCAGCCACGTCCGCCCGTCGGCGCCGATCAGGCAGAATGCGTACATGCCGCGCAGGCGATCGAACGCGGCTTCGCCTTCTTGCGCGTAGATGTGCAGCAGCGGCTCAAAATCCGAGCCGGTGGCGAGTTTGCCTTTGAGCTGAAACTCTTCGGCGAGTTCGAGGTAATTATAAATCTCGCCATTGCCGATAATGGTGGAGCCAGCGGCGTGCAAAGGCTGCCAGCCGCCTTCAAGATCGATGATCGAAAGCCGCGCGTGCGCCAATGAATAGCGCTCGCTCTCTTCAACGCGGATGCCGTTCGGGCCGCGATGCGCGATGGCGTCGATCAGCGCTTGCGCGCCCTCGGCCTCACCGACGATGCCGGCTATGCCGCACATCAGACGCCTCCCATCGCATCAAACAATGTGCGCCATTGCGCGACGACTGCGGCTTCGGAGAATTCCGTCTCCACCCGCCGTGCGCCGTTGGCGACGAATTTGGCGGTGAGCGCTTTGTCGGCAAGCAGGAGCTGCGTTTTCGCGGCGAGCGCTTCGGAATCGTCGATCTCGATTAGGAAACCGTCTTCGCCGTCGCGGATGAGCGCGCCAGGGCCAGCGGCGCGGGCGGCGATCACGGGCAGACCATGCGCCCACGATTGGATCACGACATTGCCGAGCGGCTCGAAGCGTGAAGGAAAAACGCAGACGTCAGCGGTGCGATAAAGCGCCGGCGCGTCGTTGCGCCAGCCGAGGAAGCGCACGCGATCAGCGACGCCAAGATCGATGGCCGCGGATTTGAGGCTGGCTTCGTCGGGCCCATCGCCCGCGATCCAGAGATACGCGTCCGGCAGACGCTGAAGCGCTTTCAATGAAACATCGTGCGCTTTGCTTTGGTGCAACCGCCCCATGCCCAGCAGCAACGGTGCATCCTTCGGCGTGTCGAGCGTGGCGCGGTCGAGTTTTTGACCGTGACCGCGGCCGGCGAAATTCGGGATGTAATGCGCACGCTCTTTCGGCCAGCCTTCGCGCACCATCCAGTCGACGATGTCTTGCGTGTTTCCGACGAGCGCGTCGAAGCCGCGATAATTCTTCAGTTTGTAATAGCCGCCAAGTCGACCGATGCGCTTCCAAGGTCCAGTGGGTGTCGCCTTCGCGGCGCGGTTCATCCAGGCGAGGATGATGCGCGCGTCGTGCTCCCGCGCTAGCGCGGCGATGGCGGCGGGCGTCGTGAAGTCGAAATGTTTGCCGAACGGCAGCACGCGCGTTGGCATGCCATAGCCCTTCAGTTCGTTTTCGCGGTCTGTGTGCGCGCGGATCGCGGCGACCTGCGTGATGCCCGCGCGCCAGAACGCGCCGGTCAGGCTGACGAAATACGCCTCCGCCCCGCCATTGACGGCCGAGCCCAAAGTGTGCGCGAGGCTCATGCGGGGAGGTGGGGGCGGTTCATGGCGGCGGCTGAGACATAGGCGGGTGCGCGCTCCGCCTCAACCGCTTGCTCGCAGATGACTTTTCCGCCGCCCCATGCCAACACGCCGCCATGAGCATTATTACTTCCGCCGCGGCGATCGCCGCTGGCCAGGACACCATCCGCGCCGAGGCGCGCGCGCTTGATCAGTTGGCCGAAGCGCTGGCCGGCGCGCTGAAGGAGCCCTTCGTCCACGCTGCGACGCTGCTGGCCGAAACCAAAGGGCGAGTGATTGTCTCGGGCATGGGCAAGTCCGGCCACATCGCGCGCAAGATCGCAGCGACCTTGGCCTCCACCGGTACGCCCGCGCAATTCGTCCACCCCGCCGAGGCCAGCCACGGCGACCTCGGCATGATCGTGGAAGCCGATTGCGTGCTGGCGATCTCGCGCTCGGGCGAAACCGCTGAGCTCTCGGACATGCTCTACCATTGTCGGCGCATCCACGTGCCGATCATCGGCATGACATTCAAACCGACCTCGTCCTTAGCTAAGGCGTCGACGGCGGCGTTGGTGATGCCAGATTGCGGCGAAGCCAGCGACGAGGCGCCGGCGCCGACGATTTCAACCACGATGTGTCTCGCCATGGGTGACGCGCTGGCTGTGGCGCTCTTGAAGGCGCGCGGCTTCACGGCAGATCATTTCGGCGCGATCCATCCTGGCGGAAAGCTCGGCGCAGCGCTGAAACGCGTGCGCGACGTGATGCGTGAAGGCAAAAGCGATCCGCTGATTGCGCCGAGCACGTCGGTGGTCGAGGCGATGCAGGCGATCAGTGTTGGCGGCATCGGCGCTGTCGGCGTCGTTGATGGCGGCAAGCTGATCGGGATCATCACTGACGGCGATCTGCGCCGGAAACTTTCGCCTGAAATGTTTGCCAAGACGGCGCGGGACATCATGACGGCGTCGCCGAAAACGATAGCGCCTGACGCGCCCCTGGTGGACGCGATTGCCATCATGAACGAGAAGCGGATTACGTTGTTGTTTGCTGTCGAGGATGGCCGACCGGTTGGCGTCGTGCACATGCACGATCTGCTGGCGGCGGGGGTGCGGTGACACCGAGCAATAGCATCCGACCGTCGCCAGAAGAGGCTCCAACGCTGGCTTCGCGGCGCCCTCTTTGGCGGCAATTCAAGAGCCTGCTGGTTCCAGCTCTCATTCTTCTAGTGCTCTTCGTTTTGTCGCGGATTTACAATCCTCACGTTCTTTGGTTGGCCTTGTTTTTTATTCCCCTCTACGGATGGTGGATCGAGCGGCGCGGGAAACGCGGTAAGCGGGGCTTTGAACCATGAGATTATTCGTAGCGATTGCCCTAGCTTTGCTCGTCGCAACGCCAGCAGCAGCGCAAACATCAACCGGTTTCGCCTCGCCCGTGGAATCGTCCATTCAATCCGTGCTGCCGCGCATGATCGCGTGGCGTCGTGATTTTCACCAGAACCCTGAACTCAGCTACGAAGAAGTGCGCACCGCGCGCATCGTCGCGGCGCATCTGCGCAGCCTCCGTATGGAAGTGCGCACCGGCGTCGCGCAGACCGGCGTTGTCGGTGTGCTGCGCGGTGGTCGCCCCGGACCAGTGATTGCGCTGCGCGCCGACATGGACGCGCTGCCGGTGACGGAGGAGGGAGAGCTCCCGTTCCGGTCGCGTGCGCGCGGGACCTATAACGGCCAGGACGTCGGCATCATGCACGCGTGCGGACACGACACGCACGTTGCGATCCTCATGGCGGCGGCGAGCGTGTTGGCGGCGCGGCGCGAGGAGATTGCGGGCACAATCATCTTCGTGTTCCAGCCCTCCGAAGAAGGGGCGCCTCCCGGCCAGATGGGCGGCGCCCGCCGTATGTTGGCGGAAAACGTGTTCGGCGATCTGCAGCCCGAAGCGATCTACGGCCTGCACGCTTGGCCGGCGGCGAGTGGCACGGTGACTATGGTGTCCGGCCCATTCATGGCCGGCTCCGATCGCATCGACATCACGGTGACCGGTAGCCAAACCCACGGCGCGCAGCCGCATGCCGGCATCGATCCGATCGTGGCGTCATCGCAGATCATCAACGCGCTGCAGACGGTGCCGTCGCGCCAGATGGATGCGGTGCGTTCGCCAGTCATCGTCACCATTGGTTCGATCCATGGCGGCGTGCGCTACAACATCATCCCACAAACCGTCGAAATGCAGGGCACGATCCGCTACCTCAATCCGGAAACGCGCGACGAGCTTTACGAGCGCATTCGCCGCACGATCACGGAAACGGCGGCTGCAACCGGCGCCACCGCTGAAGTCACCATCACAGAAAATGCGATCCCGACCGTGAACCCGCCGGCGCTAATGGCGCGGACGCGCGCCGCGGCCGTGCGCGCGCTCGGGGAGGAGCGGGTGCTGACCGGCCTGCCGGTCATGCCGGCGGAGGATTTCGCGTATTTCCAGCAGGCTGTGCCCGGCGTGTTCTTCTTCTATGGGGTCAACCCGCCAGGCGTGACGCCGGAAGAGGCAGCGCCGAACCACAATCCGCGCTTTTTCGTGCACGAGCCCGCCATGGAAACCGCCTTGCGCGCCATGGTTGCGGTAGCGCTGGACCGTGTGTCGGAGTAATGTAGATTTCGCGTGTGGAGGCGTGAAATGCTGCGATTTGTGCTCGCTGTAGCCGGCGTGTTGGCGCTTGCGGCGCCCGCTCATGCGGATGGGCTTTGGTACATCTACGCTTTGCGCCAGCAGGAATGCGACAGTTACGGGAACGAGCCGGAAGTCTCGATCCGGGGTTGCTCGATGATCATTCGGAGCAACAATGTTACCGGTGAACGGCGCGCGGCGGCCTATCGGCGTCGCGGCGATCATTATGTCACCGCCGAAAATTACGATCGGGCGCTGCAGGATTACACCGCCGCCATCGATCTCAACGCGGATTTGAGCATAGCCTACTTCCGCCGTGCTGAATTGCTCCTGGAACGCGGCGAGTACGACGGTGCGCTGCGCGATTACGGCCAATACGTCCGCCTTGAGCCAGATCGCATCGCTGGCCATCTCGGTCGGTGCCGGGCGCTTACCGCGGCGGGACGTGATCTCGACCGCGCGCGCATCGATTGTGACGCCGCTCTCGAGCGGGCCGCGCAAACCGAGCATGTTGCGCTGGTGCACGGTGAGCGCGGTTATCTCGGCCTTCGCGCTGGTGCGTATGAGGCGGCTTGGGCTGATTATGACGCCGCGCTCAATCTTGAGCCGTCGGAGCCGCGCCACTTGTACGGCCGCGGTCTTGCTGCACAGCATTTGGGCCGCGCCGAAGAGGCCGAGCGCGATTTGGCTGACGCTGTGCGCATGGCGCCGCGTGTTGCGCAGGCATTTTCGGGACTGAGCAACGCGCCCTAGTTGCGTTTTCCTTGACTCTCCCGTCGCGTGAAGGCCCTATGCGGCCCGGACTAACGGTCGAGACGACCCGACCGCGCGCTCATTTGCGCCGGCTTCGTTCTTCCCGGTCCACCCGCGCGCCGCTCTTGGCGCACGGTGCGTTTCGAGGAGTGGCGACGATGGCTACGGGTACTGTGAAGTGGTTCAACATGGCGAAGGGCTTCGGCTTCATCGCTCCGGACGGCGGCGGCCAAGACGTGTTCGTACACGTGAGCGCAGTTGAGCGTTCGGGTCTTACCGGCTTGCGTGAAGGCCAAGCGGTCAGCTTCGACGTGGAGAACGATCCGCGTAAGAACAAGCCGTCGGCGGTGAATATCAAACCGGTCTGACGCGCCAATTCAGTTGCAGTTTTGATCGCCGTGCGGTTTGACCGTGCGGCGATTCTGTTTTTTGGGAGAATTCCATGGCCGCCCCTTTCCGCCTCTATGGCGCGGAGCTCTCTCCGTATTCGATCAAGGTGCGCTCCTACCTCCGCTTTAAGGGCTTGGACTTCGAATGGCTGTCGCGCTCGGCCGCACGCCAGGAGGAATTCGCCCGCTATGCCAAGCTGCCGCTGATCCCGGTGCTGGTCGATGCCGATGAAAACGCTCTGCAAGATTCAACGCCGATCATCGAAAAGCTTGAGCGCGAACACCCCGAGCCCTCGATCACGCCGGACGAGCCGGCGCTCGCCTTCGCCGCCGCACTGCTTGAGGACTTTGCCGACGAGTGGCTCAACAAGGCCATGTTCCATTATCGCTGGACGTATCCGGAAGATCAGGAAAGCGCCGCGCGCCGCATCGCCGAGATGGTGTTCGAGGGCGGCGAGAAGCCCGAGGGGATGGAAGATAACATCCGCACCCGCATGATCGGCCGGCTCTATCACGTCGGCTCATCGCCCGAGACGGCGGCGTTGATTGAAGGCTCGTTCACGCGCTCGCTCGGCCACATCGAAGCGATGCTGAAAGACCGGAAGTATTTGTTCGGCGGCCGCCCAAGCATCGCCGATTTCGGCATCGCCGGACAATTGGCCCAGTTGCTCTCGGACCCGACGCCGGGCGCCGTCATCCGCGCGCAAGCGCCGAACGTGGTGCGCTGGCTTGAGCGCATGGAAAACCCGAAGGCGGAGGGGCCGTTCGCGTCGTTTGAGGATGTGAAAGAAGGGCTCGCCGAATTGCTGCGCGCGGAAGTCGCTGGCGCTTATCTCAGCTGGATGTCCGCCAACGCCGCCGCTGTCGCTGATGATGCAAATGGCGTCGCGGTCGAGATCGCCGGCACGCAATTCACGCAAAAGCCCCAGCGCTACGCCGCCAAGGCGTTTTCAGAACTGCAGCGCAAACGCGCCGCCGTCGAAGATGAAGCACTCGCGGCGCTGCTGGAAGAGACGGGCTGCGACGCCTACCTCACCGGCGCGCGCGCCGATGAGGATGAAGGCGACGATTCTGACGACGAAGATGAGTCCGACGACACGGAAGCGCGCGACTAACCTTCGCAGGCCGCTATGAAGTCATAGCTGGTTTCACTCAGGCAATCCGGCCAAACCTCGGTCTCGCGCCAATAGCGTGCGAGTCCGAGGCGGACGCACAGCTTCGCAAATTCAGGGTCGTTGCGCAGCATGCGCGTCTGATCGATGAACAGAAGCGCCGTCTCGTAACCAATGTGTGGACGCGTGGTTTCGAGCGCCCCGGCGCGCCACGCGTCGACGTTGTCGAGCGCCTCGCCGAAGATCTCCAAAGCGGGCGCCGTAAATCCGAGAACCGAAAGCGCCACCGCCAGATCGAGCGCCGCAGCGGGCTCGGCCTCCGCCATCGCGGCGAAATCCTGACCGAGTTGCATGAACGCCTCGGGCGAGGGCGCCATCATTAATTGCTGCATGCGTTCGCCGGCTTTGTAGGAGACGCTGTCGACGAGGCCGGGGATTAGCCGCACGCCATCTGCCCGCAGATTCTGCGCGGTTACGAAGTCGCCATCGAGCGCGGCCGTGTTCAGGCGCATGAACCAAACAAAGACATTGTCAGCGTAGCGCTTGGCCGCTTCTTCCAGAATGCGGCGGCCCTCATCCTTCGATGTCTTGGACCAGACATTGTAGCCGTGGAACGCCGCCAGCATCGGATCGAGCGGATCGAGTTCGAAGGCCCGCGCCTGCTGGGCGTAGCCTGCTTCGACCCGGCCGGTTGAAACGAGAAATTGGCCATGCCGGAAAAGCAGATGCGGATTGTTGGGCTCCACCGCTAATGCTTTTTCGATGAGCGCCTCGCGCTCGCGCCAGCGGCCGAAGAACTCGCCTTCCAGCGCCGCAAGCACCGCATAGCCTTCGCCCATTGAGGGATCGGCGCCCAGCGCGCGCTCTGCCGCTTCCCTTGCATCTTCCACCAAGCGCGCCCGGTCGGCGCGCGAAAGGCGTAGCACCTCCAGCTTCGCCGCTGCCAACGCCGCCCACGCACGGGCGAAGTCCGGCGCTTCGCGCACGATCCGCTCGAGCGCCGCCGCCGCCGATTGGATGCAGGCGATGGCCCCCGTACGCATCCATTCGCGCGCCTCGAAGTACGAATCTGAGAGAGCCGGGGTCAGCTTTGGCGCGCGTGCACGCTGCGCTTCGCCAAGCGTCACCGCTAAGGCCTTGGCGACCTCCGCGGCGATTTCCTCCTGCAGCGCAAAAGCGTCGCCGAGATCGCGGTCGTAGCGTTCCGACCATAGCACGACACCCGTCTCCGCTTCGGTGAGATGGGCGGCGATACGGACGCGGTCATCCATGCGCCGCACCGAGCCATCGAGGAGATGCGTTGCGTGCAGCGTCTTGGCGGCACGCGCTTTATCTCGGCCGCGGAAGGCGAAGCTCGATGTTGCGCCGATCACTTTCAAACCTGCCACGCGGGAGACGCTGTAAAGAATTTCCTCTGAGACGCCGTCAGCCAAGGTGCGCGTTGCGCGGTCGCGTGCAGGGGCCTCAAAGGCGAGGACCGCTAGCACCGGCGCGCCCGAGTGCGCCTTGACCATCGCGCCTGAAGGATCGAGCGCATAGACGGCAGTGAGCGTCCGCATCTTTGCAAGTTTGATCTTGCCGCGCGGCTGCAGCTTGGCCGCCAGTTCCGGCGCGGCATTGTCGTAGACAATTTGCGAGACCAGGATCGTGCCCGCGGCCGCTTCAGCTTGCAGCCGCGCCGCGACGTTGACGCCATGCCCGAGCAGATCGCGGTTGGCCGCCTGAGTGACCTCGCCGAGGTGAACGCCGAAGCGCAATTTTGCTTCGGTCTCAAGTTCGCAGAGCGCGATCGAGGCTTCGAGCGCTTGGCTAGCGCTGGTGAATTCCATCATCACGCCGTCGCCGGCCGTGTTGAAGATACGACCGCCATGTTGGACGGCTGCAGCGTCCGCGCGCCCGCGCACACGCGCGACATGCGCCAAAGCTTCCGCCGCATCGCGCTCAGCGAGTGCGGAGAAGCCGGCTATGTCTACGGACACGATCGCCGCGAGTTTGCGAGGGGCAGCCGCCATTGCATGCTTAGTCTAGCACAAAGCGTGCGCCTTGACCTTTCGTATTCGCAAGCTTGGCGTGTTTACGCCGCGAACGCGGGTCTCTGCGTGAGCCGAGTTTCAGTTTCTTGTGGCGTCCATTGATCGCCGTAGCGCGCTGGAACTGTCAGCACGTAGGCGCAGCCGGTCGTACGCTTGTGCACTTCGAAGCTGCCGCCGAGAAGTTCCGCGAGCCGGCGCGTCACGGCAAGGCCAAGACGCGCGCCGGAGAGCCGCTCGTCGTCTTCGCGTAGGAAGGGCTCGAACAGGCCTGCGAGTTGAGCGTCCGTCAGCGTCGGGCCAGAATCCGCGATTTCGAAGCGCAGTAGATCGCCCGCCTTGCGAACGATGCGGTCCGCCCGCATCGAGAGGCCGCCATTTTGCGAGCGGCGGCTCGCGTGCGTCAGCACATTGACGAGGCATTGGCGCAGACGGTTTTGATCGGTGTTGGCTTGGCCAAGGTTTGTCACCGCATAGACTTTGAGTAACGCGTTATGCGCCTTGGCGCTCGGCTTGGCGGCGGCGGCGGCGCTGAGGAAGGCCTCTTCGGCGTCGAATGGCTCGGCCACGATTTCGAGCCGCTCGGCTTCGATGCGCGATAGATCCAACAGCTCGGCCAGCAGCGACATCATGCTGTTCGCTGCGCCGGTGATGCGCGCGAGGTCAGCGTCAGCGTTGGTATCGCCGCGATCGTGCAGGTCTTCCTGAATGAGGCCAGCATAGCCAATGACGTCGTTCAGTGGCGTGCGCAGTTCGTAGCTGATATTGGCGAGGAAGTCGGACTTCATGCGGTTCGCGGCCGCCGCGGCTTCGCTCTCGTGCGCGGCCTGGCTGGCGCGCGCATCCGCTTGGGCGATACGGTCCACGATAGCGTTGTAAGCGGCCGCCAGTTTCGAGATTTCATCTTGGCCGCCGTCGAGTGGCAGGGGCTCCAGAGTATCCGCCTGCGCCTGGAAGTGGCGCTCCATGTTTTCCAGGCGGGCCACCACGACGCGGCGCAGCAGCAGCCACAGCGCACACAATGCGCCGGCGAACACGAAGGCGAGGAAAGCGACCGTCACATAAACCGTTTGCGCGCCTAGCGCAGATACGCGCCGTTCGCTGCGGGCGACGACGCCGCCGACCTCATCGCCGCGGGCGCTGAGCAAAGGTATCAAAGAGTGACGATGTGTGGGGGTGCTCCACGTACGCTCACCATCAGCGCTGGCGAGGAATTGGAGATCAAGTTGAGTTTGTTGAGAGAGAGCGCCGGTGTCGAGGCGGCGGCCGAACACGACATAGCCGTGCGGCGTCTCCTCGCCATCGGTATCGGTGGCGCGCGCCGCGGCGAACATCATGGGGCCAGCGTCTTCGCTCGAGACAGCGCCGCCAAGCGCGTCTAACCCGCGGTGCCCGCGAATTTGCCTTAACACCACGCGGGCGAGATCCGGGTCGGCTTCGGTGATGCCATTCGGACCGGTTTGCCTGGACCAGAGCAGCACTCCGCGATCATCAAAGAAGAGGGCAAGGTCAGCGCCATAGGTGCTTAGCCAGTCCGGGTCGCGGAAGTTGCGGTCAATGTAGCGGGGGTTTTCGCCCAGAATGTAACGATAGGTGTCGTCCCAGCGCGCATAGTCGACAACGCGGGTGCGCAGGTCTGCGAGAATGGCCTCGAGATTGGCCTCCACGCGGCTGCGATCGAGTTCGTGGGCGTCGGCTTCTTGTTGCTCGAAACGCGGCTGCACCGAGTTTTGCAGCACAAGCCATGCGCCGCCGGTCAGCGCGGCGAACACGATGAGTAGAACCGCCGCGACTTTGGACGTGATCGACATTTCGGCCGACCCTGCACGAACATGGTTTAGACCCGGCTCAGCAGGCTTGGTTAACCGGCGATAATTGTCAGTCGAATTTCAGCAAAGAAAACGGCGCGCCTCTTGGGGAAGGCGCGCCGTCGCTCTTAGGCGCTCTCACAATCGAGGGAAATTGCGGAGCCGATAAGGGATCCCGCCGCGCGGCGCTTGGGGGGAGGGGACGCGCCGCGCAGCGGGGGAAGCGGGGATTAAGCCGCTTCTGTCTCGTCATTCGCCGCCGCTTCGACCACTTTGGCCTTTTGCTTGGCGACGGCAGGTGTGGTCCCGATCTCGATCTTGCGGGGCTTCAGGATTTCTGGGAGCTCGCGCACCAGATCGATCGTCAGCAGACCATGCTCAAGCTTGGCGCCGGCGACGCGAACGTGATCGGCGAGGCCGAAGCGACGTTCAAAGCTGCGTTCGGCAATGCCACGATGCAGGAAGTTGCGTTGCTCGCTCGGCTTGCGCTGGCCGGTGACGAGCAGCGAGTTCTGCTTGAATTCGATGGTCAGATCGTCCTGCGAGAAGCCGGCGACCGCCAGTTCGATGCGGAATTCGTCTTCGCCGATCTGCTCGACATTGAAGGGCGGATAACCAGGCGCGCCATCCAGGCGTGCGGCTTGGTCCATCAGGCTCGCGATGCGGTCGAAGCCGACAAGCGTGCGGTAAAGCGGATTGAGTTCGTTGGTAGCCATGCGTTTGTCCTCCTAAAGCGACAATCAGGCGCTCCCTGGCGGGAGCTAGGTTTACCGGCGTTCCACCCCCGAAGGCGGCGGGCTGTCCGGTTGCGCGGCCTCGATGAGCGCCGTGCCCCAACCATGTGGGAAGGTGATTTGCGGGTTCAAGAGCCGCCGTTTTGACAAAGTTAGGCCTTCCCACGTAGCTCCATCGCCATGCTTTCACTCACCCGACGCCGCGCTGCTTTGGCCCTTGCCGCGAGCCTGGCTGCTTGCGGCAGAAGCGGCGGGGCAGATGCGCCGCCGCCTGGGTCGTTGGCGTGGGCGGTCGCAGGGCCGTGGCGGATCGAGCCGGAGCGCGATCAGTGGCGCAATCCGCTGCAGACGCTGCTGTTCTGGGGCCTCGAAGGCGACATGACCGTGCTCGAAGTCTTGCCGGGGCGCGGCTGGTACACATCCATCCTCGCGCCGTATGTCGCGGCCAATGGCGGGCGTCTCATCGCCGCCGGCTTCGATCCGCGCAGTCCGTCGCTGGCGCAACGCGAGACGCTTGCAGCGTGGGAGTCGCGGTTTACGCGCGATCGCGAACTGTACGGCGAGATCCAGCGCACAGTGGTGCGCCCGGGTGCGCCGCTTGCGCCTCCCAACAGTGTTGATCTGGCGATCCTCGCTAACAGTGTTCATACGCTGATGGCTGAAGGCATTGCTGAATATGTGTTTCGCGGCGTTGCGGCCGCGTTGAAGCCGGGCGGCGCCTTCGGCGTTGAGCAGCACCGTGCGGCATCGACAGGCTTGCAGGATCCAGTCGCAGGCACGGGCTATGTGCAGGAAGCTTATGTGAAGGCGCTGGCGCAGGAAGCGGGCCTCGACTTTGTCGCCGCCAGCGACTTGAACGCCAATCCGCGCGATACGCGCGATCACCCGTTCGGCGTGTGGACGTTGCCGCCGATCCTACGCACATCGCCGCTTGGCCGGCCCGATGACCCGAACTTCAACTCCTCGCCGTTCGAGAACATTGGCGAGAGCGACCGGATGACATTGAAATTCCGCAAGGCGAGTGGGGCTGCCGTCGCGGCGCCCAGCGACGAGCCCGAATTGCGTCGCTGACGCCTCCGTCACCCTTGCGGCCTAGCGCGCGCTGGTGTGTAAGGGGCCAAGAACCACATCTTCCGGAGGAACCCCGCCATGACGTACGACGAAATCCTGACCCGCTTCAAAGACGGCAATGTCACGGTGCCGGGCAAGAAGGTGAAGTTCGACTTCGGCGATGCTGGCAAAATCTATCTCGACGGCGTGGCCGGCGCGGTCTCGACCGAAGACGCTGCCGCTGACACCACGATCAAGGTGAAGCTCGAAGACTTCGTCGCCATGGCCGGCGGCTCGCTCGACCCGACCGCCGCTTTCATGCAAGGCAAGCTCCGCGTTGACGGCGACATGGGCGTCGCCATGCAGCTGCAAAGCGTGATGGCGAAGCTGCGCGGCTAAGGCGCGTTAAGAGGGCTCATGGCGTTCGTCCGCGTTCCAGGCAACGACGCGCCAGAGGGCGCTGAGGAGCACTGGCTCGAGGGCCGCGGCGGAGTGAAGGTGCGCGTTGTGAGCGCGCCTTCAATCGGCGCGGCGCGCGGGTCGGTGATCGTCGCGCCCGGCCGCACTGAGTTCATCGAGAAATATTTCGAAGTGATGCGCGAGCTGCAGGCGCGCGGCTTTGCCGTGTTCTGCATCGACTGGCGCGGGCAGGGTCTCTCTGGCCGCGAAGTCGAGAATGGCCTCAAAGGCCACTTCGCCAGCTTCGACGATCCGGTGAATGATCTTTCGACCGCGTTGAAACTGCTCTCAGCGAAATTGCCGCGTCCGCACATTGGCCTCGCCCATTCGATGGGCGGCGCCATTTTGTTACGCGCGCTGCAGACGCGCCGTGTTGAACTCGATGCTGCGGCCTTTACTGCGCCGATGTGGGGCATCGCTGGCCTGAACGAGGTCGCAAAGAAGTACGCACGCTTCATGACTTCGCTCGGCGCCGGCGGCCAGTTCGCACCGAGTGTTGAAACCAAGTGGAAGCGCGAAAACTTCAAGAAAAACCCAGTCACGCATGATCGTGAGCGGCATGCGCGCTGCCAAGGCTTGATCGCTGAAGAGCCGCGCTTGGCTCTGGCGGGCCCGACTATTGGCTGGGTCGCCGCCGCTGCAGACGCGACCGAGGGCTTCCTGCAGCCCGGCGCCATGGCGCATGTGCGTATTCCAATATTGGTCGCCACCGCCGCCGAGGAGCAATTGGTGGACAATGCCGCGCAGGTGCAGGTGATCGAGCAATTGCCCGACGCGCAACACATCACCATCGCCGGCGCCAAGCATGAAATCCTGATGGAAACCGACGATCTGCGCGCTCAATTCTGGGCTGCGTTCGATGAACTAGCCGAGCGCGTGGCGCCCGCCCGCGTTTAAATAGCGGAGGCCCAAATGGCCGGAGAATTGGTTCTCGTCACTGGCGGCAGCGGCTTTCTCGGTTCGCACGTCATTCTGCAACTTCTGAAAGCCGGCTATCAGGTGCGCACGACCGTTCGGTCACTATCGCGCGAAGGCGAAGTGCGCGAGATGCTGCGTGTTGGCGGCGTTGATGCCGGCGACCGACTGACCTTCGCTGCGGCTGATCTCACCAGCGATGCGGGCTGGGCCGAAGCCGTCGCGGGCTGCGCTTATGTACATCACGTCGCTTCGCCGTTCCCGCCGAACATTCCGAAGCACGAAGACGAAGTGATTATCCCCGCGCGCGATGGCGCTTTGCGGGTGCTGAAAGCGGCGCGCGATGCGGGCGTGAAGCGCGTTGTGCTGACATCGTCTTACGCGGCCATTGGGTACGGTCAGCCGCAACAAAGCAAACCGTTTGATGAAACCAATTGGACCGATCCGAACGGCGACGACGTGCGCGCTTATGTGAAGTCCAAAACGCTCGCCGAACGCGCGGCCTGGGATTTCATCGCACGCGAGGGCGGGGCGCTTGAGCTGTCTGTGGTGAACCCGGTCGCGATCCTCGGCCCGGTGCTTGCCCCGGACTATTCAACGTCGATCATGCTGATCAAGCGCCTGATGGATGGCGACATGCCGGGCTGCCCGCGGCTCTTCTTTGGGCTCGTAGATGTGCGCGATGTCGCCGGCATGCACCTCATTTGCATGACCCACCCGGGCGCTAAGGGTGAGCGTTTCCTCGCGCTGGCTGGTGAGTTTCTCTCGATCGCTCAGATCGGGCGCATCCTGAAACGCAACCTCGGGTCTGCGGCCAAGCGCGTGCCGACGATGGAGTTGCCGGACTTCCTCATCCGTATGGCGGCGGCGCGCGATCCGGCTGTGCAGCAAATTCTCCCTGAGCTGGGCAAACGCAAAAACGGCACCAACGCTAAAGCGCGCCGCGTGCTGGGTTGGATCCCGCGCACGAATGAAGAATCGATCCTGGCGACGGCGGAGAGCCTAGCTGCGCTCGGCCTCCTCAAGGGGTCGCAGAAAAAAGCGGCGTGAGTGTCGAAATCGGCGGGGGCAGCGCGTCACTGCGATGACGGCATAACGCCGGAGGAGCTTTTGCCATGCGCTACATGATTTTGATCTACGGCGATGAAGCCAATTGGGCGAGCATCGCACCCGAACGGGTCGGCGAGATCATGGCCGCCTACTTTGCCTACACTGATAAGCTGCAAGCCGCGGGCGTTTATGTATCGGGCGATGAACTCGATCCCGTTGCTAAAGCCAAAAGCGTGCGTGGCGCGGATGTTGTCGACGGTCCGTTTGTCGACACCAAGGAAGCGCTCGGCGGCTATTATTTGATCGAGTGCGCGAGCGAAGACGAAGCGCTGCATTGGGCCCGGCAATGTCCGGTCACCATGCACGGCGGGGGCGTCGAGCTCAGGCCCGTCGTCGTGCGTTGAGCGAAGCGCGGCTCGCCGAGCGCGTCGCGCGCGAGAGTTACGGGCGTCTGCTCGCTTTGCTCTGCGCGCGCACGCGCGACGTCGCGGCCGCTGAAGATGCGCTCTCGGAAGCTTTTGCGGCCGCGCTCACAGCATGGCCGCGCGGCGGCGCCCCGGACAATCCCGAAGCCTGGCTGTTTGCTGCGGCAAAACGAAAGCTGATCGATGCCGGGCGTCGTACGCGTACGGCTAATGCAGGCGAAGCCGAAATCGTGCGCGGCATAGAGGAATTCGTCGCCGAGATGGCTGAGGTAAATGTGCCGGATCGCCGCTTGGGCCTGATGTTCGCGTGCGCGCACCCGGCCATTGAAGAAAGCGTGCGTACGCCGCTCATGCTTCAAACCATTCTCGGATTTTCCGCGGAGCGGATTGCGAGCGCGTTCTTGGTCGAGCCGACAGCGATGGGCCAGCGCCTCGTGCGCGCCAAGAAGAAGATCAAAGACGCCGGCATTGGCTTTGAAGTGCCCGAGCCTGCAGCGTGGGGCGGTCGCTTTCCGGCGGTGCTCAATGCTATCTATGCGGCATTCGCTTCTGGCTGGAGCGATCCGATGGGTGCTGATCCCGAACGGCAGGGGCTGACGGAAGAGGCGGTCTGGCTTGGCCGCGTGCTGGCGCAGCAATTGCCGCAAGAACCTGAAGTGCTCGGCCTGCTATCGCTCATGCTGCATCTAGACGCGCGCCGCGTAGCGCGCCGAGGAAGCGATGGCCGCTATGTGCCTCTGGATGAGCAGGACGTGTCGCTCTGGCGGCGCGCACTCATCGTCGAGGCAGAGCAATTGCTGCACGCCGCGAGCAAGATCGGGCGGCCTGGGCGGTTTCAGTTGGAGGCGGCGATCCAGTCGGCGCACGCGACGCGCGCGTGGCGCGGCGAGACCGATTGGGCGGCGATCGCTTTGCTTTATCAGGCCTTGGCTGAATTGACCGGATCGCCGGTGGCGCAGCTCAACGCGGCGGCGGCGATCGCGCGGCGCGATGGGCCGGAAGCGGGGTTGACCGCGGTTGAAGCGATTGCGGCGGATAATCCGATGCTGCGCGACTATCAGCCGTACTGGGCGCTCATCGCGGACTTGGCTGCAAAGCTTGGCCGAACTGAGGCCGCGCGCGCCGCTTATGACGAGGCCATCGCGCGCGAAAGCGATGCGGCGGTGATTGCGTTTCTGGCCGCGCGCCAGAAATCTTTGTAGCAGCGAATGTCGAAGCCGCGGCTAGGCGAACGACGTGGCGGTGACGGCCAGTTCGGCCGCCCATGGAGAAGCACATGAAGTACGCCATCATTGTCTATGAAACCGCCGACGACTTCGCCGCGCGTGAGGATCAGCGCGCGCCGGAATATTGGAACGGCTATAGCGCCTATTCTGGCGCGCTCCAGGCCGCCGGAGTCGCTGCGGGTGGGGCGGCGCTCAGAGCCTCAGACGCGGCTACAACTGTGCGCCTGCGCGGTGGGTCACGGCAGGTGGTCGACGGCCCGTACTCAGACATCAAAGAACAGCTCGGCGGCTTCTTCCTGATCGACGTGCCGACGCTCGACGATGCGTTGGCGTGGGCGGAAAAATGCCCGGCCGCAAAAACCGGCGCCATCGAAGTGCGCCCGCTCTTGGAAATGAGCCAGGGCTAGCGTGCTGCAGTGGGTGGTTCGCTCAAACGCAGCCACCCACTCACTGGCCATAAAGTGCAGCGAGCTCAGTGCGCGCAGCTTCTAACTGGCGCTGGAAATCTGGATCGGCGTGCAGGCGCGCCACGGCTGCTGCCGCGACCGTGCGGCCGGCTTCGACGTCGCTCGGATAGTGCACGCCGCAGACCACACGGCTCCAGGTGAAGTCGCGGCCGCGTTCGATAATAGCGTCGGCGCGCGAAGGGACGAGTTCAGCAAGCACCAAGCCCCACGCGAAGCCCAAGGCCGCGTGACCCGATGGGTATGAGAAGCTGGCGCGCAGGCGCTCGTCATCCGGGATGCACGGCGTGATCGAACTGTCGGTCACGAACGGACGAGGGCGGCGGTGAATGAATTTCACCGGATCGCCTGCAAAGCCGGCGGCGCGCCCGGCGCGATCGAGAACTGCGAGCGTCGCCGGAAGCGAGGCGGCGTTGAATTGCGGGCCGAGCACCGAGTCGAACGCTGCGAACGGATCGATAGCGTTGTCTTCGAGCGCTTGCGCGCGCCGCTCAGCGCTCCACGGGCCGCGGACGATCGCGCGCTCGGCAATTTCAAGATCGCTATTGGCGGCGGGCGGCGGCGGGATGAACACGCTTGCGTCGACTTGGACTGCCGGATTGCGCTCCGCCGTGGTTGGGTGGACGACGGGCGGAGGCGTCGGCGCCGCCGTCGCGCAGGCGGCCAGAGTAAGCGCGGCGAGAATTACGAATTTAAACTTGGACATGTTCCCCACCTAGCTCCGGCGCGTCGATCCACATCTTTACCGGTAAGCCCCCGATAACAACAGCTTACGCGATCGTTCCCGCTCCTAGTGGCGGGCTCTATGGATCGCTCCGATAAAACCAATTTTGCCGATACGTCTCAAGGCGCTATCGAGCAGCCAGGAGGACTTTACGCAATGGCCGACGGAACTGACTCGAAATGCCCGGTGCCGCATTCGCGCGGCAGACTGAATCGCGATTGGTGGCCCAATCAGCTGAACGTGAGCGTGCTGCACCAGAACACGCCCGAGTCCAACCCGATGGGCGCGACCTTCAACTACACCAAGGAATTTGAAAGCCTGGACCTCGACGCGGTGATCAAGGATCTGCGCGCGCTGATGACGGACAGCCAGTCCTGGTGGCCGGCCGATTACGGCCATTACGGCCCGTTCTTCATTCGCATGGCTTGGCACGCGGCCGGCACCTATCGCGTGGGCGACGGGCGCGGCGGCGGTGGCCGCGGTCAGCAGCGTTTCGCGCCGCTGAACTCTTGGCCGGATAACGGCAACCTCGACAAGGCCCGCCGCCTGCTGTGGCCGATCAAGCAGAAGTACGGCGCAAAGCTCTCGTGGGCCGATCTGCTCATCCTCACCGGCAACGTCGCGATCGAGTCGATGGGCGGCCCGGTGTTCGGTTTCGGCGGCGGTCGCGCTGATACCTGGGAGCCCGAGAACCATGTGAACTGGGGCGCTGAAGAAGCGTGGCTGGCTGACAGCAAATCGCCGAACAGCCGCTACTCCGGCGAACGCGAACTCTCTGGCGATCTCGGCGCCGTGCAGATGGGCCTGATTTACGTCAACCCGCAGGGCCCGGACGGCAATCCCGATCCGGTCGCTTCCGCGCGCGACATCCGCGAAACCTTCGCGCGCATGGCGATGAACGACGAAGAGACCGTAGCGCTCGTCGCCGGCGGCCACACGTTTGGCAAAGCGCACGGCGCCGGCCCGGACACCCACGTTGGCAAAGAGCCTGAAGCTTCCGACATGGAGCACCAGGGCCTCGGCTGGATCAGCACGTTCGAAAGCGGCATGGCGGGTCACACCATCACGTCGGGTATCGAAGGCGCATGGAAGCCGCACCCAACCAAGTGGGACAACGGCTATCTGGATACGCTGTTCGGCTTCGAGTGGGAGCTGACCAAGTCTCCGGCCGGTGCGCACCAGTGGAAGCCGAAGGGCGACGCTGGCCGCAACGTCGAAGATGCGTTCGATCCGAACAAGAAGCACCAGCCGATGATGACGACGGCTGACCTCGCGCTGCGCTTCGATCCTGCATACGAAAAGATCGCGCGCCGCTTCCACCAGAACCCGGCGGAATTCGCGGACGCATTCGCGCGTGCGTGGTTCAAGCTCACGCACCGCGACATGGGACCGAAGGTTCTCTATCGCGGCAAGTACGTCCCGAAAGAGACGTTGATCTGGCAAGACCCGATCTCTGGCCCGAAGAGCAACATCGACACGGGCGACGTGGACGCGCTGAAGGCGAAGATCCTCGCGACCGGCCTTTCGGTGCGCGAACTGGCCGAGACGGCGTGGGCTTCGGCCTCGACCTATCGCGGTTCGGATCGTCGCGGCGGCGCCAATGGCGCGCGCATTCGCCTTGCGCCGATCAAGGATTGGGAAGTCAACAAGCCGGCGCAACTCCAAAACGTGCTTTCGAAGCTCGAAGGCATTCAGAAAGAGTTCAACGCCGGCGCCAAGAAAGTCTCGCTTGCTGACCTCATCGTTCTCGGCGGTGTCGCCGCGATCGAGAAGGCGGCGAAGGACGGCGGCGTTGCGGTGAAAGTGCCGTTCACGCCTGGCCGCGCCGACGCGACGCAAGAAGAGACGGAAGTTCACTCCTTCGAATTCTTGAACCCGAAGGCCGATGGCTTCCGCAATTATGTGCGCAAGCCGATCATGCCGATCGAAGACCATCTGGTCGATCGCGCGCAATTGCTGGAGCTCACCGCTCCGGAAATGACGGTGCTAATCGGCGGTCTGCGTGTGCTGCAAGTCGGCGACGATAAGAAGGGCGTGTTCACCACGCGTCCAGGCGTTCTGTCGAACGACTTCTTCCTCAACCTGCTCGACATGAGCGTGCAGTGGAAGGGCATCGGCGGCTCGCAGGAAGAGTTCGAAGCGCGTGACCGCAAGACCGGCCAAGTGAAGTGGACCGGCACCCGCGCCGATCTCATCTTCGGCTCGCACTCGCAGCTGCGTGCGCTCGCCGAAGTGTATGGCGCGAACGACGCGAAGGAGAAGTTCGTGAAGGACTTCGTCGCCGCGTGGACCAAGGTGATGGAGCTCGACCGCTTCGATCTCCGCGTCCCGCCGTCGACCGGCGCGCACTAACTTAAGTTACAAGATGGAGGAGGGCGGCGCAGAAATGCGTCGCCCTTTTCTATGCGCGTTGCTATCACGGACGTGATCCACGGCTCGATGTGCTTTTTATTGCGAAACATCGAGGTTGGTCGCGTTGGGTGAGCAACCTTTCGGGGGCGGCGCCAGTTGGGCGGAGCATCTCCAGGAGCTCCCCAATGGCCAAGAAGACCCAGACCGCGAAGAAAACAAACGCGCCGCCGAAAGCGGCAAATAACGACGCGACGTCCGCAGCGCTCGACGATGCAGGTGCGCCGCATCAAACAACCGACGACGGCTATGCGACACTGACGACGGCCCAAGGCATCCCCGTCTCCGACGACCAAAGCCATCTGCGCATCGGTCCGCGCGGGCCGATGACGATGGAAGACTTCCACTTCCGCGAAAAGATCTTCCACTTCGATCACGAGCGCATCCCGGAGCGCGTCGTGCACGCGCGCGGCTACGGCGCGCACGGCTTCTTCGAATTGACGGACGATTTGTCTGACGTCACCAGCGCCGACATTTTCCAGCGCGTCGGCGAGCAAACGCCGGTGTTCGTGCGTTTCTCGACTGTCGCCGGCAGCAAAGGCTCATTCGATCTCGCGCGCGATGTGCGTGGCTTTGCGACGAAGTTCTACACCAAGGAAGGCAACTGGGATCTGGTCGGCAACAACATTCCGGTCTTCTTCATTCAGGACGCCATCAAGTTTCCTGACCTCGTCCACTCGGTGAAACCGGAGCCGGATCGCGCCTTTCCGCAGGCGGCGTCGGCGCACGACAATTTCTGGGACTTCATCTCGCTCTCGCCGGAGAGCATGCACATGATTATGTGGACGATGTCCGACCGCGCCATTCCGCGCTCGTTCCGGTTCATGGAGGGCTTCGGCGTTCACACGTTCAAGTTCTTGGACGCTGATGGCGCGGCGACCTTCGTCAAGTTTCACTGGAAGCCGGTGCTTGGGCTGCAATCGGTGGCTTGGAACGAAGCGGTGAAGATCAACGGCGCCGATCCGGATTTCCACCGCCGCGATCTCTGGGACGCGATCACCATGGGCGACTTCCCGGAATGGGAGTTGTTCGTGCAATTGTTCGACGACGAGTTCGCCGATGCGTTCGAGTTCGATATTCTCGATGCAACCAAGCTCATTCCGGAAGAACAAGTGCCGCCACGCAAGGTCGGCCGCATGGTGCTCGACCGCATGGTCGACAACTTCTTCGCCGAAACCGAACAAGTCGCGTTCTGCACGCAGAACATCGTCCCGGGCATCGATTTCAGCGACGATCCGCTGCTGCAGGGCCGCAACTTCTCCTACCTCGACACGCAGATTAAGCGCCTCGGCGGGCCTAACTTCACGCACATCCCGATCAACGCGCCGCGCTGTCCGGTGATGCACTTCCAGCAAGACGGCCACATGGCCATCACCAATCCCAAGGGCCGGGTGAATTACGAGCCGAACAGCTGGGGCACGGAGCTTGGCGGGCCGCGCGAAAACCGCGTGCGCGGTTTCCGCTCGCACGAACAAGAAGTGCAGGGCACGAAAGTGCGCGCGCGCTCGGAAACGTTCGCCGACCATTTCAGCCAGGCGCGCCAGTTCTTCATCAGCCAGACGCCAATCGAGCAAAAGCACATCGTCGACGCGCTGGTGTTTGAACTCAGCAAAGTCGAGACGCCGCGCATCCGTGAGCGCACTGTCGCGCAATTGCGTAACATCGATGAAGACTTGGCGGCGAAAGTGGCTGATGGGCTGGGTCTCACGGAGATGCCAGAGGCCATCGCCCCGGCCAGCGCGCCGATCACCGATCTGCCCCCGTCCGATGCGCTCAGCATTCTGAAGAACGGTCCTGGCAAGTTCAAAGGCCGCAAGCTTGGCGTGCTGATTACCGATGGCGGCGACGCTGCTTTGGTCGCGGCGCTGCAGGAAGGCGTGATGGCGGCTGGCGGCGTGATGGAGATCATCGCGCCGAAAGTCGGCGGCGCGACTTTGAGCGACGGCGTGCTCCACCCGGCCAAGCAGAAAATCGATGGCGGCCCGTCCGTACTTTACGACGCGGTGGCGCTGATCGTTTCGGAAGACGGCGCAGATTTGCTGGCCAAGGACGGCGCGGCGCGCGATTTCGTCGCCGACGCGTTCGGGCACTGCAAGTTCATCGGCTACACGGCCGAAGCGCTGCCGCTGCTGGAAAAAGCCGGCATCGCCGACAGCCTGGACGAAGCATGTGTAGAGCTCGGCGACGAGGCGGCCGTCGTAGATTTCGTCGACGCTCTCGGGGCGCTTCGATTCTGGGACCGGGAGCCGATGGTCGATCTCGACGCGTAGTGAATAAGGCGGTGCTGGAAACGGCGCCGCCGCCTCACCTTTGAAGGCGCGGTCATCACGTCGCGTTGAGGGGGCTTGCAACGGCATACGGGTACGCTATTTCTAGCAGCGCCAGGCCGGGCCCCTCTGGCGGTTCGAAAGAACCGTGATGTCGGACTGGAGGATTGCGAGTGAGTGGTGCGCGTGTCGTGCGTGAGCCCTCTAGTCCCAAGGCCCAGCCACTAGCGCTCTCGCCCGCAATTCGCTGTCTCTGATCCGATGGAGCAACGCGATATGGCGCGAGAGGTGTACTGGCCGCCCCCCAATGTGAATCCGCACGCAAAGCCCAAGCGCTAGCGATCTCACACACTCAAGCAACGCAACCAGCCGCACGCGCGGCAGCTGGTTTGCGATCTCGTGAACGGGGTTCAAATGGACGTTCTGCATTACTTAACCGGCGAGTTTGCCGGTCAGCCGATATGGCTGTGGCTCAGCTTTCTGGGCGTCATCGGTTTTCTGCTGTGGCTCGATCTTGGCGTCATCAACAACCACGACGCCGTCATTTCACCGGCCAAGAGCGCGCTCATGTGGTTCGGCTTTGCGTCGCTGGCTGGATTATTCGGTCTCTACGTCGCTTATGTTTATGAGCCGGATCCGCGCTACTATCTTTCACCCAACAATCTCAATCAGCAGGCGGTGATCCAGTATTTCACCGGCTACCTGCTTGAGACAGCGCTCGCGTTCGACAACATCTTCGTCATCTCGCTGATCTTCACGTACTTTGCCGTACCGCGCGAATATCAGCACCGGGTGCTGTTCTGGGGCATTATCGGCGCCATCGTCTTCCGCGCCATTTTCATCTCCGCTGGCGCTGCGGTGGTGAACTCCTGGACATGGGTGCTCTATTTCTTCGCCGCGTTCCTGATCTGGACGGGCTGGCGCATGCTCACCAGCAATGGCGGCCACGAAATGAATCTCGCCGACAACGGCGTGCTCAAATTCGTGCGCAAGCACATGAAGGTGACCGACCGGATCGAGAACCACAATTTCTTCGTGAAGCAGATCGATCCCAAGAGCGGCAAACTCGCCACTTATGCGACGCCGCTTTTCCTAGCGCTGATCATGGTGGAAGGCGCCGACATCGTATTCGCAGTGGATTCGGTGCCGGCGATCTTCGCCGTCACGCGCGATCCGTTCATCGTCTACACGTCGAACATCTTCGCCATCCTCGGCTTGCGTTCGATGTATTTCATGTTGGCGGCGGCAGTGGAGCGCTTTGCGTATCTGAAATACGGTCTCTCGCTTGTGCTCGTTCTAATCGGCGTGAAGATCATCTGGAACTTCGGCCTGTCGAAGGAGCTGGGCTGGGCGCCGTATCTGGAGCCGCACTGGGCGCTGATCGGCACGCTCAGTCTGATCGGCGGCGCGATACTCTACTCGCTGATCCGCACGCGAAAGCGGCCGGCGGCAACCTAATGGAGCGGGGCGGCGTCGAAAGGCGCCGCCCTTTTCATTTGTCGTGAATCTTCTCGCCGCGCGCGAGCATCTCCACGAACTTCTTGATCCGCGCCGCGCGCGTTTCCGGTTTCTTTGCATCATGAATGCGATAGAGCACCGCATAGCGATTGACCGCGTTTAGCGTCTTAAAGAAAGCCGCCGCCTTTTTGTTGGCCTTCAACGCCGCATCGAGATCGGGCGGGACTTCAATCGTGCTTTGCGGCGCGTAAGCGGCGTCCCAACGGCCATCGGCTTTGGCGCGCTCGATCTGCGCAAGGCCCGCCGGCCGCATGCGCTTCTCCCTGATCAGACGCAGCGCCGTCGTCCGATTGATCTCTGACCATTTGCTGCGCGCCTTGCGGGGGGTGAAGCGGATCACGAACCAATCTGCGTCAAAGCTGCCCAGCTGGCCGTCGATCCAGCCAAAGCAGAGCGCGCCTTCGATTGCTTCTGCCTTGCTCACGCTCGGCGTCGCGTTGCCCTTTTTCGCAAACTTCACCCAGACGCCGGCGCAATCTGGCTTCTGCTGTGCCAGCCAAGATTCCCACGCGCTGGCGGATTTGAAAGGCAGGATCGGAAGTTCGTCGCTCATCTCACGTCCTCGCCCGTTGCCTACGAGGGTCCCTTCTAGCCGCGCTATGAGGCGGCGAAAGCCCACGGACTTTCGTTTTTGATTTTGATGCGATGACCCACGGGCATAGGATCGCCCCGCGGAGGGCGATGATGAGCGGATCTAACGATGCGCCGCGCGGTGGCTCGGGGTGGCGGCGCCCAAGCGTGATCTTGGCCGTACTTGCCGTCGGCTTTGCGGTTTGCACGGTGCTGCGGCCCGCGCCGCCTGCGCCCGTGGAAGCTCCAAATCAAGCGAGCGCCGGATTGGTCTCCGAATTTTCCGGTGTCGCGACGGTGAGTGACGGTGACACCATCCGGATTGGGACGCAGCGCTTTCAACTGGACGGCATCGCAGCGCCAACGCGCACTGTTCGCTGCGGCGACGTGAACGTCTATCGCGCCGCCACCGACGCGCTGCGCGATGTCACGCGCTCGCGGCAGGTGGTCTGCCGGATCAGCAATCAGCCGGACGCACAAGGGCAGAGCCGGGCGCGCTGCCGCATCGAGGATGTCGAGCTCAACGCTTACATGGTGGAGGCCGGGTGGGCGCGTGAGTGGCCGCGCGCTGGCGCCTACGCTGAACAAGAGGCGGCCGCCCGCGCCGCCGAGCGCGGCGTATGGAGCCCATCCTGCCCCGCCGACGTTTGGGGCCCCTGATCTGAACCCTCTCCCCCTAGAGGGGGAGAGGGCAGGGTGAGGGGGTGCGCAGGTATCGACCGTCGTTCTTGTCGGCGAGGCAATCACTCGATCGTCCTCAGCACGATCCAGGAGCCAACCCATGACCATTACCATCACCGCCTTTGCGAATTCTCCCGATCAAGGCCGAGGTCTCGCGCGCGACATGCGCGTGCGCTGGGCGCTGGAGGAAGTCGGGCAGCCTTATGAAGTGCGGCTTGTCCCGTGGGAGAAGTTCAAAGAAGAAGCGCATCTAGCGCGCAATCCGTTCGGCCAAATCCCGACATATGAGGAAGGCGATCTGACGCTCTTCGAATCCGGCGCAATCGTCTTTCACATCGCCGAGCGCTTTCCCGGCGTGCTGCCGTCCGATGCTAACGCGCGCGCCCGGGCGATCATGTGGATGTTCGCGGCGTTGAGCACGGTGGAGCCGCCGATCGTTGATGCGGACATCGTGGAATATGCGGAGCGCGGAAAGAGCTGGCAGGGCGAGCGCAGGGCGATGGTCAACGAGCGCATCCGCGTCCGCTTAAGCGAACTCTCCGCGCGTCTCGGCGATGACTGGCTCGACGGCGACTTCAGCGCCGCCGACATTCTCATGGTGCACGTGCTGCGACGGTTAGAGGGCTCGGGGATGTTGGAAGACTATCCCAACCTCTCCGCCTACATCGCCCGTGCCGAAGCGCGGCCCGCGTACCAGCGCGCATTCGCGGCGCAATTGGCGGTGTGGGAAGCAGCGACTTAAGGCGCGCGCTCCGCCTCAGGCGGCATGCGCAGGCTGACATAATAGTCGCGCATGAAGTTCTCATCGAGGCCGGTTACGATAGGGCCCGCGACGTCCATCATGTCAGTGCCTTGCCAGCCAGGCGCTTGAGCTTCGAACCACTGTTTCCCGAAGCGGCTGCCGAAATAGAACGGCGCCGTGTTGCGGATCAGGCGTTCCACCTCCGCTCGCGTACGCAAGCCCGAGCGCTCCATCTGAAACCCGCTGTCCCACTGCAGAAGCAATGAAACCAGCACCGCTTCATTCATCCTGATGTCGACGTCCGTCATGGTCTCGGGCGCCATGTAGCTTTTCACCCACGCGGCCGATTGTTCGGGCTGCGCCAAATGGATCTCAGTGTTGAGCATGAGCTCGTTCAGCGCGCCTTCCGTCGCCACACGCGTCAGCGCAGCGTTCTGCCGGATCTCGATCACGAGTATGAGCAGGCCGAGCACAACGCCGATATTGGCGCCGAGCGTTAGCCAGCGGCCAATGCGATCTACACGGGCCTCGGATGCGGTGGGCGAAGGCGCGGTGTTGTCAGCTTGGCTCATCGCGTCAGGGTAGCGTAGGACGCGCTGCGGCGGCTAGATTGTTTTGAAACGCGGCGGAAGGTTGCAGCATGGCCAAACTCGTCTTCGGAATGAACGTGTCGCTCGACGGCTACGTCGATCACGACAAGTTCGCGCCTGATCCGGTACTGTTTCGCTACTTTATCGACCAAACCCGCAACACGGCGGGCAGCATCTACGGGCGCGGCCTCTACGAGCTGATGTGCTATTGGGACGGCGACGAATGGGATCAACATGGTCCCGAGCAAAACGATCTGCGCGCGTTCGCGGAAGCGTGGCGCGCTATGCCGAAATGGGTGGTGTCGCGCTCACTGAAGGAGGCCGGGCCGAACGCCACGCTGATCAGCGACGATTTCGAAGCCGCTGTGCGTAACCTAAAGGCCGAGATCGACGGCGAGATCGAAGTCGGCGGCCCGAAGTTTGCGGCAAGCTTAGCCAAGCTTGGGCTGATCGATGAGTATCATCTCTTCGTTCATCCGGTCGTGTTGGGAAGCGGCGCGCCATTCTTTGTGGGCGTTCAGCCGAAGCTGCGCTTCGTGGCGAGCGATCGTATTTGCGAGAGCGCGCTTCGGCTGACCTACGCGCCGGCTTGATCAGAGCGTCGGGATGAAATGGTAGGCGTACCAACCCGTCATTGCGCCGCCCGCAGCGCTTCGAGTGCGGCCTCGAGAATGGCGATATCGCCGCCGAAATTTCCGCGGACCGCCGCCAGTTCGGATATCTGATTGCGCAGCTCCGCGCGCACATCAGGATCGCGCCGCAAGGCCTGCGCGGACGCTGCGATTTCCGCGTCGCTCACGCCTTCGAGTTGGCATTCGGTGCTGAACCCTCCAAAATTGCCGTCAGCACTGCGCGCATCGCTGCAGCCGTTTCGGATGGCGTTCTGAACCTCAAAGGAAATGAGCCCTCGCACTCGCGTTCGATAAGGCGCCGCCCTGAAAATTTCGCGTGTATCGAGCGAGACATCGACGGAGTGATATCCGGTAAGAATAGGCGCCGCGCGGGGCGGCAACAGGCCGATGTCACCGGATGAAACAATCTCATCCCACGTAGAGCGGGTCGCTGGATTGTAGGAATATTCCGTGGCGCGATAGGCGGCGATGACCAGTGCGCGTGGGTCAGGCGAGGCTTCATGCAACAGCGTGTTCGCTTGTAGCGCACCGTCATTCACTGCTTCGTAATAGGCAAGGCTGTCGCGTCGGCCGGTGAGATCTCTTTCGACATCCGCGATGAGCCGCTGCACATAGGCTTCGCCGCGGCGCTTGTCCGCTTCCCGCGCGCTCCAGTCGGCGACCTGCGTCGCGATGAACACGCCGAGCACGACGATGACGAGATCGACGCCGACGGTGGTGAACTCCTTCGGCGTCCAGGTCTGGCCGCGGAAGTGTGCGATCATGCGGCGTACGAACATGAATTACTCCGCCTCCAATATCGCAAGCACGCGGCGGGCGCTTTCGCGCTGGGCCGTGCTCAGTCCGCCTTGATTCACAGCCGTCGCGCCGAGCAAGCTGACAGCGGCGCGTGAGCGCGGGTCGCGCGCGAACGCGGGGAAATCAATCGACCGATAGAATTCGCGGTTTGGGTTG